>Ga0207422_1000386_pt1 | contig 147956 bp, 139 predicted proteins | sample MarCyaLeptolynsp_FD_187757 | JGI IMG/M metagenome (GOLD analysis project Ga0207422, IMG submission 187757) | Marine cyanobacterial communities from Panama - species 1 Leptolyngbya sp. (SPAdes) | ecosystem: Environmental > Aquatic > Marine > Unclassified | place: Panama: Panama City | collected...
ATTCTCCTTGGCTATACCTATGAACGTAAACCGGTGTTTGCCCGCGATATTAATGCTCATGGTGCAATGGCAGTTCTTTTGAAGGAAGCGATAAAACCAAATATTGTTCAAACCTTGGAATCAAATCCCGTGCTGCTGCACGGCGGTCCATTTGCAAATATTGCCCAAGGGACAAATACGATCATCGCGACTAAAATGGGTCTTAGGCTAGCGGATTATGTTGTGACGGAGGCTGGTTTTGGATTTGATCTAGGCGGAGAGAAGTTTCTTGATATTAAATGCCGTGCGGCTGCTCTGGCACCGGAGCTGGTTGTTCTCGTAGCCACCGTAAGGGCTTTGAAATATCATGGTGGTCATGATTTAAAGGACCTGGAGTCGGAAAATTTAGTCAGCCTTAAGGCCGGTATGGCTAATCTTGAAAAGCATATTGAGAATGTGGGACAGTTTGGATTGCCGACCGTGGTCGTAGTCAATCGTTTTCCCACCGATACGGATGCTGAAATTCAAGCTTTGATCGAGCATTGTCAAAGCCTTGGCGTCCGAGCAGTGACCAGTACGGCTTGGGCAAATGGGGGAGCGGGCTCGGAGGACTTGGCTCAGGCAGTTCTAGAGACAATTTCGGAGGATCTACACGATTTTAAATTCCTCTACAACCTAGATCTTAGTATTGAAGAAAAAATTGAGCTAATCGCCAAGAACTTTTATGGTGCTACTAAAGTGAGTTTTGGTGGCACTAGTAAGCGTGATTTGAAACGAATTAGTGAATTGGGCTTAAGTCAGGCACCGGTCTGCATGGCTAAAACACAAAAATCCCTTAGTGATGATCCCAGTCTCAAAGGGCGTCCTAAAGATTTTACTTTTCATGTTCGTGGCATTGAAATCGCGGCGGGAGCAGGTTTTGTTATCCCCCTTTCAGGAGATATGATGCGAATGCCTGGTTTGCCCAAAGTACCTGCCGCAGTGCGGATGGATATCGATAGTGAAGGAAATATAAGCGGTCTGTTTTAATTTGATATCGAAAAAAGAACTTCTAGCGGAGCTAAAAACTCATCTTACCCAAGAAAGGGTAGAGCGAATTGAAACTGTAGCGAGCAACCGCAGTCGAAAAATAAGCCTGGTCCTCGAAGATATACGCCAGGAGCATAATATTGGCGCCTTGCTGCGGACCGCTGATATTCTCGGACTGCAAGATGTGCACTTAATCAGTCAGCGATATGAGGCCCGCTTAGCGAAGGCAATTGCTAAAGGATCTACCAAATGGATTCATCTTCACAGATACCAGGAAAGAGACCAGGACAATTTGCAAATCTGTCTAGATGAATTAGAGGCCAAAAATTATCAAATAGTTGTAGCTGACCCAAATGGGGATATGCAGCTTTCTGATTTTAAATTTGGGGGAAATCCAATTGCTCTTTTAATGGGTTCCGAATGGGATGGGGTTTCGCCTCAGGCCATGGATAGGGCACATATAAAATTGCGCATTCCACAATATGGCTTTACCCAAAGCTATAATGTCTCCGTGGCTTCAGCTCTCATTTTAAATCATTTAAGTCAAAGCATGCGCGATTCTGAAGAGAACTGGCGATTAAGTGAGGAAGAACGAATAGAATTGGAGCTCGAGTGGGTGATGACTCGATTAGGAAACTCAGCTTGGCCTTTACGGGATAAGATTGAGGCGGATTGGCTGGCAAAGAATAAACAATAAATAGAATGCGGAAGCTATTTTATCTAAGTACTTGTGATACTTGTAAGAGACTAATGAAACAATGGGACTTGCCCAAGGAGGTGAGTCTGCAGGATATTAAATCAACACCCCTTAGTACGGAGGACTTGGATTTGATGAAAGATTTGGCGGGCTCTTATGAGGCCCTTTTTTCGAAGAGGGCTCGACTTTATAAAGAAAGAGGATTAGCCAATAAGGACTTAGGTGAACCGGACTTAAGGGACTTGCTCTTAGAGCATTATACTTTTTTAAAGCGTCCGGTGCTAATCTGGGATGAGATGATTTTCATTGGGAATTCCAAAAAGAATGCTGAGGCGGTGCAAGAATTTATTAAAAATAAAAGCTCCTAAAAATTTTCATTTAGCTCTGAAAATTGAAATATCTTAAACCCAAGAAATTTGTTTTGTGATGCAGAATGATTCATCCCAGGAGTCGAAAAGCCCTAAAAGTCCAGATAATGCGGCTCCAGAAGAGCACCATTATCTAACTCAGGCCTTTATCAATATCAGGATTTTTCTGAACCAAACCTTAAGGATTGAGGGTAATGCTCATCCGGAAGAGACTATAGAATCCATTAAGGCTGATATTGATTTCAAGGGCTATAATGTTTGGATTTTAATTTTTTCTATACTCATTGCTTCTATTGGATTAAATGTTAATTCCGGGGCAGTGGTAATTGGTGCAATGCTTATCTCGCCCCTGATGGGCCCAATATTAGGGGTGGGTATGAGTATGGGCATCAATGACTGGGCTACTCTGAAACGTTCTTTCCGCAATTTTGCCATCATGTTCACGGTGAGTATTATCACCAGTACATTATACTTCCTGTTGACACCTTTAGAGGATGCCCAATCGGAATTATTGGCCAGAATTCGCCCTACACTTCTGGATGTTCTTGTTGCATTTATTGGCGGTTTAGCGGGGATTTTAGCGGCCAATCGAAGGATCAAAACCAATGTGGTACCTGGTGTTGCCATTGCTACGGCTTTAATGCCACCGCTCTGCACCGCGGGATATGGAATAGCGACTGGACAACCCGACTTCCTGTTCGGTGCTTTCTATCTATTTCTGATAAATTCAATATTCATCAGTCTTGCCACTTTTGTAATTGTAAGATTTTTACGTTTTCCCATTAAGGAGTTTGTGGATGAGCTTAGAGCGCGCCGAGCTCGGAGGTATGTAGCGATTATCCTGATCTTAATCGTTGGTCCTAGTGGATTTACCTTTTATAATGTAATCAGCGAATCCATTTTTAATCGTAGGGTAAATACCTTTATCACCGAGAATGTCTATTACGATGGAGCAGAGTTGGTAAAGAACGAGGTGGTTTACAAGGAGGGTCAGGGACCAGTGATTACTTTGTCCTTTTTCGGAGAGAACGTTCCCGCAAGTTTAATCAAGGCCTGGAGAAGCAAGCTTGATGACTATGGTTTAGACAATGCTGATATACGAGTTTTTCAAGGGGGAACGGTGGCCCAAATGAATTCTGAAGAGGTTACTAAATTGGTAGACGTCTACACCGACTCCAGGAAGGAAATTCAGTCGAAAGATGAGACAATTGCCCGTCTGAAATTGGAATTGGAGCGGCAAAGGGAACATGAGTTGCCCGTAGCGCAGCTATGCACCGAATTGCAGGTAATGTATCCACGACTGCATAGTCTATCTCTGGCTTGGATGGTAGAATTTAATCAAGGTTCCACCGATACCTTGCTTCTGGCAGAGCTAAAATGGAATGTACCCGATACTACGGGGTTAAGCAGTCAATTGGAGACTATTGGATCATGGTTCGTAACTAGGATGAAGGTGGATACCGTAGCGGTAAAGAGCAGCATCTACAGGGCTCAGGAAAAAATGCCGGAATCGAAAGGGATTAAAAATTAATCGCGAACTCCTAATTGTTCTTTCAGTTCTGGATTGAGAAAGAGATGGGAAAAGACCTTTAGTTCGCGGGGGTTAAACATGGCGATTCCATTCACAAAGAGTGGAATAAAAGAGCCATGCTCTATAGATTTTATGCCGAAAACTTTCTCGCCCCCCTCCCAGAGGATAACCCCTTTTTCGTAATCACCATCGGGGTCGATTTTAAACTCTAAGATATCCCACTCATAGATGAACTGATTGTTGCGGTCACGAATACCGGTATATTCATCTACCGTATTGTAGTCTAACTTTTGCCCACGCCACCAAAGTCCATCACTGGAATAAAGCACCATACGCTTACTGAGTCGTCGCATATAGCCCACAATTTCAGCGTCAATCCTAAGCCTAAATCTACGTTCGGGGTTTTCCATGAAGGTATAACCCTTAAAGTGGCTTAGAGTTTATCCTTAAGATATTTTGCCGTGTGGGAAATTGAATTTTGAACTAAATCTTCGGGATTACCTTGGAAAACTAAATCCCCCCCGGTATTACCTCCTTCCGGACCAAGGTCGATAATCCAATCTGCGCATTTCATGATATCTGGATGATGCTCAATGACTAATAGGCTATGGCCATTTTGTAATAGGGCGTAAAAGCTTTGCAGGAGCTTCTTAATATCATGGAAATGCAATCCGGTAGTTGGTTCATCAAAGATGAAAAGAACTGGGGATTGACTTTGGCCTTTGCCTAAGAAAGTAGCTAGTTTAATCCTCTGAGCTTCGCCGCCCGAAAGGGTAGAGGAGCTCTGACCAAGGCTTACATATCCCAGGCCTACATCTTGTAGAGCTTGAATCTTATCGGCAATCTTTTGTTGTTGATTTTCTCGAAAGAAGGGGATGGCTTCATCTACGGTAAGTTCCAAGATATCGAAGATGGATTTTCCCTCAAATTTCACATCAAGAATCTCCTTTTTAAAACGCTGTCCTTGGCATTCATCGCACTTTAAGTGAACATCGGCCATAAATTGCATTTCGATGGTGATTTCTCCTTCCCCTTGACATTTTTCGCAACGCCCGCCATCTATGTTAAAGGAAAAATATCCCGCTTTGTACTTTCGAGATTTAGCCAGAGGCTGCGCAGCATATAAAGCTCGTATATCGTCGTAAGCCTTGAGATAGGTTACCGGATTGGAACGCGAACTCTTACCTATTGGGTTCTGATCTACGAATTCAACATCTCCGAGCTCGGCCACCGCTCCACCTAATCGTCCGAACTTCCCAGTTTTATCAGCATATGCTCCAAGGCGCTTTTTTAGCGCGGGATACAAAATCTTGCGAATTAAACTGGATTTACCCGAGCCGCTTACTCCAGTTACCACCGTGAAGCAATGAAGTGGAATCTTAACATCTATGTTCTTAAGATTATTCTCGCGGGCTCCTTCCAATTCTAAAAACTTGCGCGGAGTTTTTCGCTTGGGCACTTCTATATTACTTTCTCCACGCAGGTACTGTGCAGTATAAGTTTCACCGGATTTGATAAGCTCATTGGGCTCTCCCGCATACAGCACTTGGCCGCCATGAATACCAGCATCAGGACCAATATCTACGATATAATCAGCGGCGCGCATCATTTCTTCGTCATGCTCTACCACTACCACCGTATTACCTAAATCTCTTAGGTTTTTTACCACCTTAATTAATCTTTCAGTATCGCGCGGATGCAAACCAATGCTAGGTTCATCAAGAATATAAGTAGAACCCACCAGGGCACTCCCAAGGCTTGTAGCCAGGTTAATCCTTTGGGACTCACCTCCGGAAAGTGTATTCGATACTCGATTAAGATTAAGGTAAGGTAGACCTACTTCACAGAGGTATCGCAAACGATTGCGAATCTCAATTAGTAAACGTTTCGCAATTTTTTCTTCTTCTGCCGAAAGTTCAATTTGATCAAAATGATCCCGCAGTTTGTCAATTGGCCAACTCACTAATTCAGTAAGAGGATATCCTCCAACCTTCACATAGCTCGCTTCTTTGCGGAGACGACTTCCCTTGCAGGTGGTGCATCTTGTTTTACCACGGTAGCGTGAGAGCATAACCCGGAATTGAATCTTGTATGATTTAGATTCTAGGTATTTAAAGAATTCGTTAAGCCCTTTAAAATGACTATTTCCCTCCCAAAGTAAATCATATTGCGCCGGGCTTAATTCGAAAATGGGACGGTGAATAGGAAAGTCGCTTTTTTCTGCTCCAAATATGAGTTGCTGTTTCCATTCCTGCATTTTTTCCCCTCGCCATGGAAAGATAGCATCCTCATAAACGGATAAGCTGGTATCGGGAATCACTAAATCTTCATCCACGCCCATCATATTGCCAAAACCTTCGCATTTGGGGCAAGCTCCGTATGGATTATTGAAGCTAAAGAGATGGGGGCTAGGCATCTCGAATTCCATTCCATCCAATTCAAATTTGTTGGAGAATTGCTTGCGCTTATTTTGACCAAAAAGTTCAAGGATACAATGACCACGACCTTCAAAAAAGGCAGTTTGTAAGGAATCAGTCCAGCGATTAAGCTTTTCTTCCTCGGATACATCAGCCGTAAGGCGATCCACCACAATAAATAGATTCTCCGGATCTTTGATTTTGGCTGCATCAAGTTCTTCAATTCGAATTACTTCATCTTGATAGAACAGCCGACTAAAACCCTGTTGCTCTAAGATTTCCAATTGATCCTTCAATTTGCGATCATGCAAATGCAGGGGCGCCATCAACAGAATTCGAGTATCGGTTTCTAGGGTCTTTAAATAATCTAGTACATCTTCAATGTGATGCTTCTTAACTTCCTCTCCACTAAGAGGAGAATAGGTTTTACCCACCCGGGCATATAGAACCTTCAGATAGTCATAGATTTCGGTACTTGTACCAACGGTTGAACGAGGATTTCGAGAAATAACTTTTTGCTCAATTGCCACCGCTGGACTTATTCCTTTGATATGATCAACCTCCGGTTTGTCTAAACGACCTAAAAATTGTCGGGCATAGGAAGATAAACTTTCTACATAGCGTCTTTGCCCCTCAGCATAAAGAGTATCAAATGCCAGAGATGACTTACCAGAGCCGGATACACCGGTAATGACCGTGAGTTTTCCATGCGGAATTTTGAGGTCAATATTCTTTAAATTATGAACTCGGGCGCCTTTTATTTCGATCCATTCTTTGGAAGAAGGAGAATTTTTTGTCATACGGAACGTTAAAAAAAACAAAAAGCAAAAGTACCAAACCCACAGACCTTTGTCGGTTTGAAAACAAAAATTATATATTTGTTAAACAACGGAGCCAACCATTAGTTGTCTCACACGTCTAATTTAAAAACACGCATTGCCTATAGACTCATAGTTACTTGATTGACTTTTTTGGATTGATTTACTAACCCCAATCATTTGAACTATGGATTATAATGCAATGAAGGATGCGGAGCTAATCAAGCTCTACATCGCCGGAAACGAGCAAGCCCTAGCTTTTTTAATTAACAAACACGAACAAAGAATCTTTAGTTATATACTAAGCAAGATTCAGGATCGTGACCTTGCCAATGATGTTTTTCAGGATACTTTCGTGAAAATCATCAAGACTTTCCGCCAGGGCAAGTACAATGAAGAAGGTAAGTTCTTGAATTGGGCCTTGCGTATCGCACACAATTTAGTGATCGATCATTTTCGAAAAAAGAAGCGGATTCCAACCGTAAGTCCGACCGACGAATACGATATTTTCAAAATTATCAAGGATGGACAGGATAATGTCGAAACCGGAATGATCCGCGAGCAAATTGAAAAAGACTTACATCGCTTAATCTTACAATTGCCCCCGGAACAATTAGAAGTTCTGCGCTTACGTCACTTTAGTGGACTGAGCTTTAAAGATATCGCGGAGCAGACTGATGTGTCCATTAATACAGCTTTAGGAAGAATGCGTTACGCCTTAATCAACTTGAGAAAATTAATGGAAGAAAATAAGGTTAGCCTTAGCCTCTCATAGAGGAATACGTTGATGATTAAATTTTTTTGGGTCTGAGATAATAAGATGTACCAAAAGGCCGTTAACCACAGGTCTATATTAAACTAGGTACATGGATAAAACAACTACCCTTAAAAATGATCATCAAGTGAATGCACGGCCTGACCGTCAGACCATAGCGAACATTTTAAATTTTTCTAAAGCGTATCGCTTCCAAAAATTGGATACTGGTCTTGAAATTGAAATGATCCAAAATTGAACAAAAAGCTCCTTCGGGAGCTTTTTTCTTTTTAAAGTACAAACATGAAAGCATATTGGAATGATGAGCTAATCGCGGAAAGCGATGAGACAATTATCATTGAGGGAAATCATTATTTCCCGCCTGAGAGCATCAAAAAAGCCTATTTCCAGGATTCGAATACCCATACGGTTTGTCCTTGGAAGGGAAATGCCTGCTATTATTCGATTGTGGTGAATGGTGAGGAAAACAAAGATGCTGCTTGGTATTATCCTCAAACTAAACCTTTAGCAAATCAAATTCAAGGCTATGTTGCCTTTTGGAAAGGAGTGGAGATTCGAAAAGACTAAAGAGTCTGCCAGCGGTAGGAGTCTAGCTTAATCAAAATAAAAAGCAGGAAGGTAAAGCCCCAAAGGGAGGATCCACCATAGCTGAAAAAGGGGAGTGGAATACCAATCACTGGTGCTAAACCTATGGTCATTGCGATATTAATGCTGAAGTGAAAAAAGAGAATGCTCACCACGGCATATGCATAGGCTCGAGCGAACCTGGATTTTTGCCTCTCGGCAATGTGGATTAGGCGAAAAAAGAGGGCAGTAAATAATACAATCAAACTGAGACTACCGACAAAGCCCCATTCCTCTCCTACGGTACAAAAGATAAAGTCGGTACTTTGCTCAGGTACGAAATCAAATTTGGTTTGGGTTCCCTGTAAATAACCTTTACCACTCCATCCTCCAGAGCCAATGGCAATCATAGATTGGGTCGTATTGTAACCAATTCCCTTAGGATCATGGGCTTTGCCCAATAATATATTGATCCGATTACGGTGGCGATCCTCTAGGATATTATTGAATGCATAGTCTACACTATTGATAAAGGCAAGACTGATAACTAACAGGCCTAGTACTCGGATCCAAAGGCCTTTGAACTTTCTGCCAATAATTATTATCAGCAGAGCAATTACCGCTAAACCTATCTGTAAGTAAAGCGTGGGGATTAAAAGGCTCATTAAAAAAAGCACCGCCGCACTTATTCCAGCAAAAATATAGGAGCTAGAAAGCCCCTCGCGGTAAAGGACTAAAATTAGAGCGAGGTAAACTAAACCGGAACCTGGATCGGGTTGTGGAATGATTAGGGCCGCCGGTAAAAGGATGATGCCAAAGGCAATCAGTTTATTGGTCCAGCTACTTAAATCGCGATCCTTATTACCCAAAAAGGCCGCTAAGGCCAGAGCGGTGGCAAACTTGGCGAATTCCGAAGGTTGTATACTAAAACCCCCGAATACGAACCAAGAGCGAGCTCCAGCAATCTCTTTACCGAAAAAGAGTACCGCCAGCAGGGAGATCATGCTCAGGACATATATAGGAATAGCCAGCGTTTGAAAGATGTTTCCATCCAGCAAGAAAAGGAAAATGATGATTAATACTGAGGTACCAATCCAAAGCAATTGCTTCCCATAACGTTGGCTAAAATCGAGGATACTGGCATGATCCTCATCGTAAACGGCAGCGTAAATGTTCAGCCAGCCTAAGAGTGCTAGGCCAAAATATAGTAGCACTGTAACCCAATCGATTCTGTCAAGTCCCGTATTACTCTGTCGCATTACATCAAACTATCTTGTTGGAAAGGGCCATAGCGCTCTAAAAATTCCTTAGCATATTGCTCGCTTAAATTCCCTTCTAACATTCGCCTTTCCATTTCGGGTCGACTTATTTCTCCATTGAGGTATAACTCAATTAATAGACTAGCGATGGGGGCCGCCCAGCGACTGCCCCAATAACCGTTTTCCACGATAATCGACAAGGCAATTTTTGGATCATCCTTGGGAGCAAAAGCCACAAAAATGGAATGGTCTTGTCCGTGAGGATTTTCTGCTGTTCCGGTTTTCCCGCACATGGCAATGGATTCCAATCGGGAGCCGCGTGCGGTCCCCGTTTCAAAAACATCCCACATCCCATCAATTACCACCCCGAAATGCGCGCTATCGATCGTGGTGTATTTAGCCTCCGTGTATTGCGGGTTGTCAATGGGTTTTCCGCCAATAGCCTTCACGATATGCGGCGTGTAAAAATAGCCTCGATTCGCGATGGTTGCGGTCATATTTGCCATTTGGATAGGTGTAAGGAGCATTTCTCCTTGCCCGATGGCCAGAGAGATAGTGCTTACAGCTTTCCAATTAGTATAGCCAAAGGCTTTGTCGTAATAATCGGCATTCGGCACCAAACCCCTTCTCCCGGTAGGCAAATCATTATTTAAAAATCTGCCAATATTAAAACTTTGCACATGGGTACTCCAAGCGTCCATACCTTCTTGGGCGCTCGGGTACTTTTCAATGATAGCTTTAAATGCTTGGCAGAAATAGTTGTTGCAGCTCTTCGAAATCCCCGTGCGCAATGCAATCGGAGAGTGGGTACCACAGTGACAAGCGACGTGTAATCTTCCAAAATGAAAACCATGTCTACAAGTGTAGCGAGTATTAGGGCTAAGCGTACCTTCTTGAAGCCCAATTAGAGCATTAATTACTTTGAAAGGGGATCCAGGAGGATACTCTGCCAGTAATCCGCGATCAAAAAGGGGCTTGTTAATGCTATCGTAGTACAATTGGGTATAATTTCTTGAACGCTGTCGGCCCACCATTAGCTCGGGGTCATAGGAAGGACTAGTTACCAAGGCAAGTATTTCTCCACTGCTAGGCTCTATGGCCACGATGGAACCTCTCTTTCCTTGCATCAGTTTTTCTCCATATTCCTGCAAAATGATATCAATGGAGCTTTGCAAGTCAAGCCCTGGCTCCGGTAAGGTATCGAAATTCCCATTTTGATAGGGCCCCATCACCCGGTTATGGACATCCTTCAGACGATAATTAACGCCGACCTTTCCCTTAAGGACATCCTCATAACTTTTTTCCATCCCGGTCTTCCCAATCAGATCCCCCAGCTGGTATTCTGGATGATCCTGTATATATCGATCATTAGCTTCGCCGATAAAGCCCAGAACATTAGCGCCGGCATGGGTAAAGTAATCTCTGAGAATACGTTTTTGCGGATAGAAACCCGGATAAAGATGTAGCTGCTCCTGAATAAAAGCAAAGTCTTCCTTGGAAATTTGCTTCATGAAGATGGAGGGCTTCAAATAGGAATAGCGCTTGGCTTTACTCAGTTGTTTCTGAAATGTTTCTTTATCTATTTCTAAAAGTTCGCAGAAAGCGATAGTATCAATGGATTTCACCTGGGCGGGAATAACCATTAAATCGTAAGCACTTTGATTTCCAACCAGAAGCTTTTGATTTCGGTCATAGATAAGGCCTCTTCCCGGATATACCTTTTCTACTCGCACTACATTGTTTAAAGCGGAGAGCTTATAGTCTTCCTTTAGCACCTGTATGTAGAAAAGCCTGCCACCAAAAGTGAGGGCAATCATGATAAAGAAGAAGTAAAAAAGATATTTACGCTGCATCTATCGTCTAGTATTCCAGAGTTGATACAGCAAAACAAAAGCAAAAGAGAAAAGGCTGCTGTAAACAGTTCTTTTCAGTACGACAAGCCAAGTGTCTGGTGAAAAGCTTTCCAAGCTAAACAGGGCCAGGTGGTGGATGAAAATTCCCAGGAACAGGAAGCCTAGGCTTCGTTCGATACTTAGGGTTTTTACGCCCGATTCTTCACTGTTTTCTTCCCTTCCTGAATTGAATATCTGGAAAATCAGGGGACTTAGAAAAGCCAGGAACACCGTAGCTGCTGTATGTACGCCTCCACTGCCTTCTAAAAGATCTATTGAAGCACCCAAGGCAAATGCAGCCAAAAGTTGTCCCAGCCGGGGCAAGCGCATAAAAACTCCCAGTACCGGATATAAATATATATAGGGATTTAAGTACCCCATAAACAGGAATTGATTAAAAAAATAGACCTGTAAAAAGATCAGGACTAGAATGCCAATAATATTTAGAATCCACCGCATTTTAGTTGCTAGAATTAATGAGTGAATCTAATTCGTAACGGAAAATGTCCTTTACGATGTATACCTCCTTCAAATTGGCAAAATCGGTGCTTAACTCTACATCGAGGCGAAAGAAATTCTGATCCGCTTGCAGTTCTTTTTCAAGCACGGTACCCAAAGGGATGCCGCTTGGGAAATAGCGGGATCTGCCATCGGTTACGATGCTGTCTCCGGCTTGCACTTTGCTATACCGTGGGATATCGGAAATCATGCTCTGGCGATAATTTATGCCAGGCCACTTCATTGGTCCGAAGTAATTCTCTTTTTGCAAAGCCGCGCTAATCGTGAGACTCCGATTTATCAATGGAATCACCCGAGCAAAATTTGCGCTGGCGGAAGCCACTACACCTACTACGCCTTGAGGACCAATCACCCCCATATTGCGTTCAATTCCGCTACGACTGCCTTTATCAATAATGATGAAATTATTCCCTTTTAAATGACTGCTATGCACAACCTCGGCGGGAATAAATGAATAACGTTGGTTTAGAACACTATCACCAATGGTATCGGCACCATAATTTTGAATGAGTAGGGATGAATTTAGTTGTGATCGCAGATGACTATTCTCCGCTGCCAGGAATTCGTTTTCAACTTCCAGATTGAGGTAAGATTCCCAATTCTCACTAAGGCTACTGATTTGGCCATTAACTTCCGTGGTAGCGCTTAGAAATTGGGCTCGCGGATAACTACGACTGTTTACAATCCAGTTAAACGCGATTACTTCCAAAAAAAGGAACAGGATTAAAATCCGGCTCTGCTTTAAAAGCAATAGGAAGTAACGCATATCAATTTTAACTCATCAAGAAGTTGTACTTACCAATGTTTTTAAGGGCAATTCCGGTTCCTCGAACAACAGCGCGTAAAGGATCTTCGGCTACATAGACCGGAAGATCAGTTTTCATGCTTACTCGCTTGTCTAAACCTCTAAGCATAGAACCACCACCGGCCATGTAGATACCACTGTTGTAAATATCTGCTGCAAGCTCCGGTGGAGTAAGGGAAAGCGCTTCCATAATCGCATCTTCGATACGGATAATGGATTTGTCTAACGCCTTAGCAATTTCTTTATAGGTGATAATGAGCTGCTTGGGTTTACCTGTGAGTAGGTCACGACCTTGAACCGGCATATCTTCCGGTGGGTTTTCCAAGTCGTCAAGAGCTGAGCCGATTTTAATCTTAATTTCTTCGGAACTGCGTTCACCAATAAATAGGTTGTGCTGGGTACGCATGTAATAGGCAATGTCATTCGTGAAAACATCCCCAGCGACCTTTATACTCTTATCGGCCACAATTCCTCCCAAGGCTAATACGGCAATTTCGGTTGTTCCTCCACCGATATCAATGATCATGTTTCCTTTGGGTTCTTGCACGTCAACCCCGGTCCCAATTGCCGCGGCCATTGGTTCATGGATCAAATAGACCTCTCGTGCTCCAGCATGTTGTGCCGAATCCTTTACTGCACGTTTCTCCACCTCCGTAATACCAGACGGAATGCAAATTACCATGCGCAGTGCAGGGGGGATCAGTCGTTTTTGCAAGGCGGGAATGCTTTTAATCATTTCCCGAATCATAGCTTCTGAAGCCTCGAAATCAGCAATTACTCCGTCCTTTAGCGGACGAATGGTTTTGATGTCCTCATGGGTTTTGCCATGCATTTGTCTGGCGGTTTGACCCACGGCAATAATCTTGTTGCTCAGGCGGTCCTTTGCAACAATCGATGGTGCGTCTACCACCACCTTATCATTATGTATTATTAAGGTATTTGCCGTCCCTAAATCGATGGCAATGTCCTCTCTAAGAAAATCGAAAAGTCCCAATTTCTTTTAGTGTTTAAAGTGTCGTACTCCAGTGAATACCATGGTCATCCCTTCTTGGTCACAATAATCAATTGAAAGCTGATCCTTAATAGATCCTCCAGGTTGAATAACGGATTTTACTCCCTCTACCTGCGCGATTTCTACGCAATCGGGAAAAGGGAAAAAGGCGTCTGAAGCCATTACGGCTCCATTTAATTCAAACTTAAAGGCATGTGCTTTGGCTATAGCCTGCTTTAAGGCATCAACCCTAGAAGTTTGACCGGTTCCCCCAGCGATCAACTGCTTGTTCTTCGCTAAGATAATGGTATTTGACTTGGTATGCTTGCAAATTTTTGAGGCAAAGAGTAAATCTTCAATTTCTTCCTCGGTAGGAGTTCTTTGGGTAACCGTTTTTAAGTCGGCACGACTATCGGTATGATGATCCTTTTCTTGGGCTAAGATGCCATTTAAGAGGCTTCGATATTGCATCTTTGGCGAATCAAAGTCCTTTAAAATAAGGATGATACGATTTTTCTTTTGCTTTAAAACTTCAAGAGCTTCAGGGGAGTAGGAAGGGGCGATAACAATCTCAAAAAAGATTTTATGCATTTCCTCGGCCGTTGCTGCATCAACCTCGCGATTGGAGATGATTACGCCGCCAAATGCTGAGACAGGATCACCAGCTAAGGCATCGGTCCAGCTATTTAAGACGCTTTCGCGTGATGCCAAGCCGCAGGCATTATTATGCTTGAGCACTGCAACGGTAGTTTCCTCAAATTCACGGATGAGGTTCACCGCGGCATCTGCATCAAGTAGATTATTGTAGGAAAGAGCCTTACCATGCAATTGTTCGAAAACATCCTCCATCTTTCCGTAGAAGCTTCCTTTTTGATGGGGATTCTCGCCATATCGCAAGGCATTCTCTTCACCGAGAATGAGGTTTTGATAATCCCCGCTTAAATAGGCTTGGATATGAGTGTCATAAGCAGAGGAGATACGGAAAGCTTCTGCTGCGTAGGATTTTCTAATTTCCTCATTAAGTCGGTCCTCCGCTAGTACCTCTATGGCGTCTTGATAAGAATTGCGAGAGGGAATAATCCAAGTATCACGATAATTCTTGGCCGCGGCCCGAATCAGGGAGATTCCTCCAATGTCAATTTTTTCGATGATGTCCTCATGGGAAGCTCCTGAAGCCAATGTTTCTTCGAAGGGATATAAATCCACCACGACCACATCAATGTGAGGAAGTTCATATTCCGCCATTTGGGCCACATCGCTCTCTAAGCTGCGACGCCCCAGGATGCCACCAAATACTTTGGGATGCAAAGTTTTTACCCGACCACCTAAGATAGAAGGGTAGGAGGTTAAATCTTCCACCGCGAGAACTTCGTGGCCAAGATCTTCTAAGAATTTTCGGGTTCCTCCGGTAGAGAGCAGTTGATATCCTTTGTCTACGAGGCTTTTAGCTAAAGTGTCGAGACCATCTTTGTAAAATACTGAAATAAGGGCGGTAGCTTTACCGGAATTTGCTGACATGCTGAAAAAAAAATTATTGGCAAAATTAGTGCTTTTTGCCCGTTCAAAGAGGCCTGAGTTAAATTTCGTTTACCTTTGAAATGCAATTGAAAATCATGGTGTTTCTTCGGATTTTAAATGAGAGTTTTCGCTTTGCATTACATGCTCTGCGGGTAAATCGTCTAAGGACTATGTTATCCTTATTAGGCGTGACTATTGGTATTCTAACCATAGTCGCCGTTTTCACTATCGTCGATTCCCTCGAGCGAAATATCCGAGACAGCGTGGAGAGTTTGGGTAGCAATGTGGTATACGTGCAGAAGTGGCCATGGGGCGGCGGAGGTGGAGAGTACAAATGGTGGAAGTATTTTCAACGTCCGGAGCCCGATTTTTATGAAATGGAGAAGCTCGCAGAAAAGCTTACCACCGTTGAGGAAATAGCCTATGGTTTTGGAGTTAACCAGACGCTCAAGTATGGTTTAAACTCGGTGGAGAGGGTAAATGTAATGTGTGTATCGCACAGTTATAATGATATCCAGAAGTACGAAATTGAAGAAGGGCGCTATTTTTCCGAGATGGAATCGCGGAAGGGAAATGCGATTGCGATCTTAGGAAGAGATGTGGCCGATGGCCTTTATGGTTCGGCAGATCCCATTGGCAGAACTTTTACGGTATTGGGGCGCAGACTCCGGGTAGTAGGGGTCCTGGAGAAGCAAGGCTCCAGTATGATTGGCCAGGATATAGATGGTTCTATTTTAGTGCCGGTTACTTATGTGGGTAACTTAATGAGTCTTAAAAATCAGAATGGCGGGGTAATTATGGCCCTTGCTAAAGAGGGGGTCGAGATGCAAGAGATGAAAGATGAAATTATCGGCTCCATGCGGGCTATCCGACGTCTTAAACCTCGTGCCGATGACAATTTTTCTCTAAATGAAATTTCTATGATTTCCAGTGGATTAGATGCGATGTTCGGCATCATATCCTTTGCCGGTTGGGTGATTGGAGGTTTTAGTATACTGGTTGGAGGCTTTGGTATAGCGAATATCATGTTTGTGAGTGTCAAAGAGCGCACTAATCAAATTGGTATTCAAATGAGTCTTGGGGCCAAGCGCAGTTTTATCTTAAGCCAATTTCTACTTGAGGCCGTAGTGCTGTGCTTAATAGGTGGGGCTATTGGTATAGCCTTGGTTTATGCGGGCCAATTGAGTTTACCCTATTTCCTGGAAGATATGGACTTCAAAATCACCTTAAGCCTGGGCAATATTATCCAGGGCCTGCTTATATCCGTGGTGATTGGGCTGATTTCAGGAATCGTACCCGCCCTTAGTGCTTCCAGATTGGATCCGGTAGACGCGATTAGAAGCGGTCAATAATAAATCAAAGCCTATCTATAGCAAGCTTTCTATATAGGAATCCAAAGTAGGGAAGCGCTTAACCAGCAATTCGTTGACATCCTTTAAGAACTGTTCGTCTTCTTCCTTGAATCGATTAAGCACATGACTGTCGATGTCAATTTGACCAATCAGTTGATCTCCTTTATACATCGGTACCACTATTTCAGATCGGACGTCAATACTACAAGCAATGTAGTTTTCTTCCGCATTCACATCAGCCGAAAGGTAAGTTTCACCCCTGACGGCAACTTGTCCACAAATGCCCTTCCCAAAATCTATAATGACATGATCAGTTGGGGCTCCTACATAAGGACCTAGGTGGAGCTTTTTGGATTTGTGGTTCATAAAGTAAAAGCCCACCCAGTCATACGCTTCCAGATGTTCATTTATTAGTTCGCAACATAAGGATAAAGCCTGCTTAGTATCCGCAGAAGTCTTTATCTCAACATCCAATCGCTTTAATAAATCCGCATGCCTCATTTTAGCCGTGAAATTTCAATTAAGGGTTTATAAACCTTCTAAATAGATTAAGGTTTTAAGCCCAGCCTAAATAGGGTTTAAAAATAATCACCGCTATCACAATAGATGCCAATGCTGCTAATAAAACTGCTCCTGCAGCCACATCCTTAGCCTTTTTAACCAAGGGGTGTTGGTCTGGATGCAGCAAATCAAGGCTATACTCAATAGCAGAGTTTATTGCTTCCAAGCTGATTACCAGTCCGAAACATAGAATTACATTAATCCAATCTTGCCTTGAGATTTCTAAGTAGTATCCCAGGCTGCTCACAAAAAAAATGGCTAAGGCATGAACTTTTGCGTGAAATCCATCTTTAAAAAAAGTGATAATTCCGTTGAAGGCGTATACAAATGCAGCAAGTCGATTTTTTAAATACCCCACCATTCGTGATTTTTATTCGTATCTGATTAATAAGCAGCGTCTACAGGGCAAAGGTCGTTAACTAAATTGTCAATATCCTGAATAATTTAGAGTAGGCCTCTACTTTGAATGCTGTAAATTGCCAATATTTTGCAAACAACCCAATTATGAAGAAGAACCTGTTAAAGCTCTCCGGTTTATGGAGCCTGCTGATTCTTTTGCCTAGCCTTAGCTTGGCGCAAGTGGCGGTAGGGGACATCGACCTTCAGCTGGTTAGTAACAATCCGAACAACCCGACCGGTATTTGTCAGTGTGATACCATCACCGTCAGATACGAATTAAAGGCCGGTTCCAGTTTTAGTAGCACTTCGGATTTCTTGTACGAATTAACCAATTCGGTTAACCCTCCTGCTTGGGGTTCCGCCATTAATCTGAGTTTAGTTGAACTTTGGACGAATAATAGTCCTGTAACTCAGGCCACTTCGGTTCTTGATACCTTCGGACCGGGTCTTAAATGGGCGGTATTGGCGATTCCTTGTAATGCCAATCTCTTTGGTTCAAGTTTGCGGATTACCAATCGCGATGGCGTTGGAAATATTACCGCAAACGGAGCTTCAGACACCGCTTATTATAATGTTAACCGAATTCCAACCATCGCTCAGATCGATTCAGTTGCCTTGATTAGGAATCAGAGTCGCATGGATACTTTTGATAATAAGTACACTACCTCCGTAGTAGATGTCGGCTTCTGTAAGTTCGATACTGTTTTCTTAAGAGTTGCTCATGATGGAAACTCCTTCCAATGGTATAATGGTACTCAGCCCATTATAGGAGAAACGGATGATTCATTGTTAGTAACGGCTTCTGGTATATATAGCTGTGAAATTTTGGATGGACCTTGTTCTATCTTCTCGGATTCGGTGATCGTGAATCAGCTAAACACACCTACGAGCATAACATTTAACGGTTCCAATCCATCCAATGCGAATGCCTACCGAGTGGATTTTCCGAATAACAATAATTCACCGCGCGATTCCATTGAGCTCTGTATAGACCAGATCGCATTATTAGACGGTCCATTACCAAGTCCGGCTACCGGTCTAACCTTTACTTATCAATGGTTGCGTGATACCTTAATAACAGGTTTGCCAGACTGGACGCCAATTACTACCCCAACGGGTACGCAAAGAACCTTACAGGTGAATCGCAATAATGCCTTACCGGGATGGAACCGCTTCCTCTTAGTGGTAAATGATGGATTTTGTCAGGATACCACGCCCTTGAGTAGTCAGTTTTGGGTTAATATAGACACTGTTCCACAGGCAGATGTCGTGGGGGTGCCATTCCCAGGATTTGTTGGCCCAACCGTATTTAATGAAATCTGTATGAAGGACTCGGTGCTTTTAACCACCTTACCTTCCGTTGCAGATCCGAATTGGAAATATCAATGGCAGTGGTATGATCCTTCTGTTCCTCCAGGTGCCGATCCTTGGAAAGCTGTATCAGGAGGACCCTTATCCTTTGATACCCTTCCCGAATTGACCGTCGATACTAGTCTTAGTGACCCAGGTCAGCCATACTTCCAAACGCCCAAGCCAGAAATTCGCTACTTCCGGGTAAGAATCTCTACACGTACAACCTTCACCAATATTGAAACATGTTTCTTTACCTCCGATAGTGTGGCGGTACGTTGGTTCCCCGACTACGATGTGGTAGTAGTAAACTCGCCCAATGCCTTTATTATTGGTCAGGATTCAGTGAATTTCTGTGAAACAGATTCAGCTTTCCTCAGAGCGCCGGCTACTCCAGCCACCTTAACGAATTTTGGGTATTCATACAGCTATCAGTGGTTAACGGATTCTTTTGATGTTAATATCCCAGGTCGAGTTCGCTATCCAATTATGGGAGCTACGAATCGCGACCTTAAGGTTAGAACTACCGGGAACTATTGGATTGCCATTAATGATGGCATCTGTACCGACACCTCAGATGTATTCAGAGTATTCGTCGATTCCCTTCCCACAACCTCGATTCAGGAAGTGGAGTTCCCAGGGGGAAGTAATATCACTAATTACAATTTATGTCTTTATGACTCGGCCTTGGTTTCAGCAACGGATACGGTCCTTGGCCTAACTCCTTGGAACTATCAGTGGCAGCAGTGGAACCCTGTTTCCAATTTATGGATGAACCTGAGCAACGATACCTTAGTAACCTTAAGATTGGACACTACCCTTAAGCGCTTTAATGAGGACACAGCTTGGTTCCGCCTGGCAACCACCTATTTTAACCGATGGGGATTACAAACTTGTGCTTCCAATACGGACAGTATCCAAGTTATATTCTACGATGCTCCTGATCTATCTTTCTTCCCAGGTGATTCAGTTGGTCTTTGTCCTGGTGACAGTATCTTATTTGTGGCTCAAGGAAACTTTAACTCTGTAAGTTGGCAGAACGGAACCGTGTTAGGCCCAACTCGATATATTCAGGTACCTGGTGAATACCCAGTTGAGGCTATCGGAGTTAATAGTTGTATCACCAGAGATACGGTAATTGTTTATCCTCTTAGTGTAAACGCTGCGGCCGGTGCCGATCAGACTATTAAGTCTGGCCAGGTAGCCACCTTAACAGCCTTTGGTGGTACTAATTACCGCTGGTATGCTAATAAACCAATTGAGTTTAGTGATTTCCTAAGTCAGAGCATCCAAGTAAGTAAGGTGCTTGAGGATGGTGTATTGGCCGATACCATTACCATTTATGTAGAGGTTACCAATTCTCGTGGATGCATCGGTATTGATTCGCTACAGTTAATTGTACAGAGTAATATTCCTGATGCTATTAGCGCCGTGAATCAATCATTTAACATCTTCACACCGAACAACGATGGACTTAACGATATCTGGGATATCCGCGAGCTCATGGATGGAGATGCTTGTTCCATTACCATCATGAACCGTTGGGGAAGCGTAGTATACGATCAAGTAAACTTCACCGGTATGTGGGAAGGTGTTGATAATGGCGGTAATGCCCTGCCTGACGGTACCTACTACTATATCTTAGACTGTGGAGGCACAGTGAGAATGCAAAATGCTATCACCATAATCCGCAGCAACTAAACATAAGATGAAGACAATGAAAAAGTTAATCCTATTATTGGGCCTCGGGTTTATGGCAATTAATGCGCAAGCCCAGCAGATTCCTTTATACAGTAATTACTTCTTTACTCCATATATCTATAATCCAGCTTTATCTGGTGCTAGTGGAGTTACAGAAGCGACCATTTTACATCGTCGCCAATGGACCGGGATCCAAGGCTCACCAGAAACCTCTGCATTAGGGGTCAATGGTTCCTTGAATGATGGAGCCGTTGGTTGGAGTGTTTATGGTTTTTCTGATAAAACCGATATTCTGAATCGCGTAGGGGTGTATGGAAACTATGCCTACCACGTAAAACTCACCGATGATATCTCCATTTCTGGTGGATTAGGAGCCGGTTATTTAAATCAGAGCTTGGATCAAAGTGGAACGAGAGCGCGCGACAATGGTGATATCTTCACCGTTATCGCTCCTAATCGTGGTACATTCGATATCAATCTTGGATTAAGCTTAATGGTTCAGGACTTCACCTTAGGTTTTGCCGCCCCACAAATTTTAAGTCAGAATGTAGTTTATGCTACGAACCCTGACAGTATTAATTACAATTTGATTCGTCACTATGTAGCCTCGGTGCAGTACGATTTTAAATTTGCCGGTGATAAGCAGATTTTAAGTCCTATTGCCATGGTAAGAGCGGCTGAAGGTGTGCCCTTCCAAATTGATGCAGGACTTTTATATAACATGGTGGAATACGGCTATGTAGGCGCTATGTTCCGTTCCAATTATGGGGTAACTGCCAATATAGGTTTGAATTTAAGTGAGAACCTAACCTTAGGCTATGCTTATGATTTCTCAACCAACACTTATGCTTCGAACTTCGGAACGAGCCATGAATTTATGTTGACCTACCGCTTTGGTAGTAACAAAGAGAATGAGCGGATGCAAAATGAGCTTAAGCGTATTAAACTTATGCAACGTCGTCAACGCGATGAAACTCAAGAGTTAATCGACGAGGGGATGAAGGAATTCAAGGATAGCTATAAAGATGAGATGGCTAAGGCCCTTGAAGAAGAAAAGCAAAAGATGCAGGCAGAAATTGAGCGTTTAAGTCAGCAAGCGGCTGAGGCAGCGCAGAACAATGCGAATAATGCCAATAACAATGGTGGTAACCAACAAAATTATAACCCTGGAAATAACAATATGGGTAATAATAACAATGGTAATCAGCCAAATAACAACCTTGGTAATAATAATATGAATAACACCGGTAATCAAGGTGGTAACCAGAATAATAATACTGGTGCTCAGAATTACCCAAGTGCGAATATGGCATCAAATGTGGCGCCAGGTTCCCCTGGTTATTACGTTACCGCTGGAGTATTTGGTCAGCAGGCTAATGCCAACCGCTTGATGAATAATCTGCGCAGTCAAGGTCTGGATGCACAGGTATTCCAAGATCCTTCAAACAACTTCTTCTATGTATACCTATTGAAATTCCAGAGTTATCAGGATGCCGAAGGTGCAAAGAATAGCAGATTGAACGGACGTTATAGCGGAGACCTTTGGATTAAGATTGTTCGTTAATCTTAAACGGAATCTTTCAAATTATAGAAAGCCGCTTCAAAACTTTTTGAAGCGGCTTTTTTTTGAATTATGTATATAGATCTTTTTCTAGCGTAGGCTCGATTTGGACTAGGAGGTATACGGTGAAGTTGGTTTAGACTTCTAATCTCAGATCGCTAAGATTTACCCTCTTACTGGAGGATTCAAAAAATCATTGCCCCTTTCACCATATTCATCTTGCTCAGTTTACCGGCTGATGCCAGCCATAAAGGCCAATTCTCCCTAAGCCTCATAGCACGGAATATTTCCGGAGCACTTAAGCCCTGTGCTTGATGCAGCCTTACCTTACCGAGAAAATCTTCTAAGAACTGGAGTTTTAACTTCAGTTTTTCATGAGGCTTATTAACTTGACCTTGATGGGCGCACAATAAGGTTTCAAAACCTAATCCCAGAACTTTTTTAATACTCTTAATCTGTTCCGCCATATTCTCATTTTTCAGAAAATAGCCTATCTCATGATTAATATAGAGGTCGGCAGAGAATAGCCATCCTTGCCCTTCTTCATGTAAGGCGCACATATCTGGTGCATGCCCTGGTATGGGAATTAATTGAAATTTATACAGGTCTGTTTCGAGGGTTTTTTCCTTTACCTCTAAACCATCAAATGCCGGCCTTTGTCCCCAGGTCATTTTTTGTGCTAAGCTTAAAGCAGGTGGATCTTTCATTAGTACAGCACATTGCGATGAACTGTAAGCGGGAATTTCCAATTGCCGGACGATAGCCTTGAGGTTTCCGGTATGGTCCTCGTGGTGATGACTAATAAAGATTTGCTTTAGCTTGGCTTTGGAAACTATATCAAGGATTTGGGCCTCTGCAATGGCCGGACCGGTATCTATTAGAAGACCATCTATCCAGTAAATTAGGCTATGCATTTTGGGTCTTGCCCAAAGGTCGAGGCTAAATCGATGGGCCTTAATCGCCCCGGCCTCAAAGGAGCTATGATGGACCATTTACCACTTTTAAGGATTCAATATCCGCGCTGCTTGGGCTAAATGTCTTAATTCGTGTTCCAGCAAGATAAATAGGGCATCCGCGCCATTCACCTTTAGGATAGGATAAAGAGTGGCTACTCTGGTCTTTTCTAATGCTTTCTGATCGAGGATGTCTACATAAGCCCGGATAGTATCCAAGTCGGTAAGAATTTCTCTAAAAACTACTTGCTCAACCATTGCATGCCCTCGCTTTTGTGCTTTGCGAGGATCGCTAATTGATGGGGTTTTCATCTTTATCTTCATTCCGCCATCAGGCTTTAGAGCCATCGATGATTCTATCTGCCTGCCCAAGTAACTTCGCTTTAAGTTCCGGTCGGAAGCGGCCGCTTCGAGTTTATCGATTTGGGGCATGTTCTTTAAGTAAGCCCCATTTACTAAGTTGATGTGAAATAGGATTTCGACCATTGACCACGATTTGGCATCGGCTCCCCTGCGTTTTAAGTCTTCTTCTTCACTGTAATAAAAAAGTGCATCCAAGTCCTTCCGGCATTTCTCAAGTAAAGAACGCAGGTGGATTTGACTTTCAAGAGCGGTCATTTTTTTCATGCTACAAAGGTATGATTGACTTCATCAAAAACGCCAATCGCATCATTTTCTCCAACAATTGTCCAAAGGCTAAAATGTACCTTTGTGGCAAAGTGAAATAGAATGCATAATCCCTTGCTCCGGGAATTTGATACTCCCTTTGGTACCGTGCCTTTCGAAGAAATTAAAACGGAACATTTTTTACCGGCTCTTAAAGAGGCCATTCAAAGAGGTCTGGCGGAAATTCAAGCTATTTGTGATGAAACTAGTCCTGCGGATTTCGATAATACCATTTTTGCCCTAGAAGAGGCAGGGGTTCTGGTAAGCCGTATAGCGGAAATCTTTTTCAACTTGAATTCGGCCGAAACTTCTGAGGAGATTCAAATGTTAGCGCGCGATTTTTCTCCTCTATTGAGTGAATATCGCAATGACGTTATCTTAAATCCAAGGCTTTTTGCACGGGTTAAAGAAGCTTATGAAGGCATAGATGCCAGTAAATTGGATAAGGAAAGCCAGATGTTATTAGAAAAGACCTATAAGTCTTTTCAGCGAAATGGTGCCTTCCTGGCAGAGGATGAGCAGAAACGTTTACGGGCGATTGATCAGCAACTGGCTCAATTAAGCCTTCAGTTTGGGGAGAATGTACTCGCAGAGACTAATCGTTATGAATTATTCTTAAATGAAAGTCAAATCGAGGGATTACCAGACTATGCAAAAGAAGCCGCCGCTGAGGAGGCCAAGGCTAAAGGCGAGGAAGGTAAATTCCTGATTAGCTTGCAGGCTCCAAGCTATATTCCTTTTATGACCTATGCCAAGGACCGGGCACTCCGCAAGGAGTTATTGCTAGCCTACGGCAGTAAGGCCTTTAAGGGTGATGAATATGACAATCAACAGACCATTCAGCAGATAGTAAAGCTGCGCCATGAGCGCGCTGCTCTGCTGGGATATAAAAGTCACGCCGATTATATATTGAGCGAGCGCATGGCCCGCAATCCGGAGGAGGTAGGCCAATTTCTCGATAAGCTAGAAGAGATTGCCTTTCCAGCGGCAAAATCCGAATTAGCCGATTTAGAAGCTTATGCCCAGCAAAAGGATGGAATATCCAAATTAGAACGATGGGATTTAGGGTTCTATCAGGAGCAATTAAAGCAGGAACGATTTCAAATCGACGATAATAAGCTCAAGCCTTATTTCGAGCTTAATCAAGTCATTTCTGGTGCCTTTGCTGTAGCGGAGAAATTATATGGGATACAATTCGAGGAGCGCTCGGATATCCAAAAGTATCACGAGGATGTGACCACTTATGAGGTGAAAAATGGCGATGGAAGTCATTTGGCAATCTTCTATGCTGATTTCTTTCCACGGGCCGGGAAGCGGAATGGTGCCTGGATGACCTCCTATCGTAGTCAGAAGAAAACTAGTCAATCGGATCAGCGTCCCCATATAAGTATCGTCTGCAATTTCACTAAGCCAGGAAAGAGCAGTCCGTCACTGCTTACCTTTAATGAGGTGCTGACTTTATTCCATGAATTTGGTCATGCTTTACATGGAATATTGGCCGACGGTCATTATGCTAGCCTTTCAGGCACCAATGTTTATTGGGACTTTGTGGAGCTGCCATCCCAAATTATGGAGAACTGGTGCTATCAAAAGGAGTGCTTGGATTTATTTGCGAAGCATTATCAAAGTGAAGAAAGTTTACCGGCCGAATGGGTAGAAAAATTGAAGGCTTCGGCAACTTTTATGGAGGGCTATGCGACGATGAGGCAATTGAGTTTTGCCAAATTGGATATGGCCTGGCATTCCGGATTACCCAGTCATGATACCGTGGCGGAACAAGAAGAGTCGGTGTTTGCACCAATGGCCTTATTTCCATCCATGGTTGAAACCAATATGAGTTGCAGCTTTAGTCATATCTTCCAGGGGGGATATTCGGCAGGTTACTACAGCTATAAATGGGCGGAAGTGTTGGATGCCGATGCATTTGAATTATTCCTGGAAAGAGGTTTGTTTGATGCCGATACAGCGCATGATTTCCGAAGCCTTTTGGCAGCCGGAGGCTCCGAACATCCATCGGTAATCTATAAGCGCTTTAGAGGCAAGGATCCCGATCCTAAGGCTCTCTTGCGACGCGCGGGACTAATTACCGAGCATGGTTAGAGCTAAAAAACATCTTGGTCAACATTTCCTGAAGAATCCAGAAACGGCGGCTAGAATAGCCAATGCTCTTTCGGGAGATTCCTATAAGAAAGTACTGGAGATTGGACCAGGAATGGGGGTACTCACCGAACACCTCCTAAAGAGCGACAAGGAAATCTTTGTAGTTGAGATTGATACGGAATCGGTTATCTACCTCGAACAAAATTTCCCGCGATTAAATGAGCATATCATTCCGGGTGATTTCTTACAGTTAGATTTGCGAAGCTTGATGCTTGAGCCCTTTGCCTTAACCGGTAATTATCCCTACAACATCAGTAGTCAAATCATCTTTAAGATGCTCGAATACCCCGACTTAATCCCGGAGATGACCGGAATGTTTCAGAAGGAGGTAGCTGACCGTCTTACCGCTGACCCGGGTTCTAAAACCTATGGTATTCTTTCGGTCCTAGCCGCTGTTTATTATGAACGGGAATATTTATTTACCGTGGAACCGCACGAATTTAATCCACCTCCCAAGGTGCGTTCCGGGGTAATACGTTTTAAAAGGAAGGAAAATTGGCAACCTGATTTTGAGGTTTCGAAGTTAACCACCATCGTGAAGGCCGCCTTTAATCAAAGACGTAAGACTCTGCGAAATGCCTTGAAAAGTCTAAATTTACCCCTAGAAGAAGTGGATCCAGAACTTTTGCAAAAAAGAGCGGAGCAGCTTTCTTGGCAGCAATTTGTGGACCTAACTCAAAAGCTATCAGCATGAATCTAGAGCTGAGCAGAGATTTCTTAAATAAGCTAGAACTTGATTTGGCCCGTAGGAATTTTCAGGACTACGAGGAGCTGATGAAGGAAGGACACCCTGCCGATTTAGCGGAAATCATCGATCGTATTGATTTCGAATTGGCGATTGTATTCTATGAGAAGTTGGAGGATGAAGTTGCTGCCGATGTTCTTATGGAGCTGGATGATGATATCCGCGCCAAGTTAATTGCCGATTATACCGGAAAGGAAATTGCTACGGAGCTTATTGATAACCTGGATTCGGATGATGCGGCTGATCTGATTAATGAGCTAGATGAATCCCAAAGACGAGAAGTACTCGAAAATATTGAAGACCAGAAGCAGGCGATGGATATTGCCCGACTTTTGGTTTACCCAGAAGGTACGGCCGGTGCCTTGATGGGAACGGAATTGGTAAAGGTCAAAGATCATTGGAAAGTGGTTGAATGTGTACGTGAGATGCGTAAGCAAGCCGAAGAGGTAGAACGCGTGCATGCCATTTATGTGGTCAATGAGGCCAATAAGCTACTGGGAACCTTGAGTTTAAAGAAACTCCTTACCACTTCCACCCGCACTCCAATATCAGAAGTGTATTCTCATAAGGTTCAGTATGTGGAAGTAAATACTGAGGCAGAGGAGGTCGCCAATACCATGCAGAAGTACGATCTGGTGGTAATGCCGGTTGTCGATCCACTCGGTCATTTAGTAGGCCGTATTACCATTGATGATGTGGTGGATTTAATTCGGGATGAGGCAAAAGAAGACTACAACTTAGCAAGTGGTCTGACCGATGAAGTTGAGGCGGATGACTCCTTGTGGTCAATTACGCGTGCCCGCTTGCCTTGGCTCTTAATTGGCCTATTCGGGGGCTTATTAGCAGCATCAGTAATTGGTCGATACGACACGGATATTGGTGCCATACCTCAATTGGCATTTTTTATTCCCCTAATTGCCGCTATGGGAGGTAATGTAGGAGTACAATCCTCGGCTATTATCGTACAGGGCTTAGCCTCGCAAGCTTTGGAGGATAATTCCACCTTTGATAGGCTAATCAAAGAATTGGGGGTGGCTTTGGTAAATGGTTTGATATTAAGCGTGCTCATCGTAGGGGCGAGCCTTTTTCTCGGCTACGGTATGCCTCTGGCCTTAACCGTTAGTGTTTCTCTTTTCGCGGTAATTGTGGTCGCAGCCCTTATTGGCACTTTCGTACCCCTGGTTTTGGATAAGTATAATATCGATCCCGCTCTTGCTACCGGACCCTTTATCACCACCTTAAATGATATTCTGGGCTTATTCCTTTATTTCCAGATTGGCCGACTAATTCTAGGTATATGAGGGTTCTGATTTTAAGCTTATTGATACTGGGCTTGACTTCAAGTATGCATGCTCAGTCAACCGATACTGCCGCCAAGCAAATTGAGGAGTGCTACATTGCTCCCTTAACAAGTGATCGTCCGGGACAAACATTTTCCGCCACGATTTTGCATCGAGGTTCTTTGCAATGGCAACAGGGCTTCGAATGGCGAGATTTTTACAGTCGCAATGCCGATGTCATTAATATAAATCAAAGGCAGCTTATTAACCAGACCTCGCTTAGGCTAGGCTTAGGATACGGCATAGAAGCGGGATTGTCATTCAATATGAATGGTATCAATCAACCTTTCTTCGATGACGAATTTAGCTGGGATTTTGATAATCCGAACTTAATGGTCCGCTTTGCTTTGCCAGGAAGCAATTCTCGCTTCCAATGGGCGGCAATAGTACAATCCTCCTTCTCTAATTTAGATTATCGTTTGGCGGCGAATCTGAATGATGGGCCTTGGTCGGTGGGAGGTAACCTGGGATTTTATCACAATGAAGATGAAGCCTATTCTGCACAGTGGACGGTAATCCTGGCTTATAGTGATCAGTGGTACGGCGTTTTTGCAGAGGTTTATGGTTTAAGTTTGAATGCAGCTAATCGCGATTACCTAGGATTTGACGCAGGATTATCCTTTGCCATCGGCCCTAATTTTCAATGGGAAGTTTTCGCCGGTAATCAAGCGGGCTTTGCTCCAGGGATAAATTTGGTAACCAGCTATTTTGTAAACACTGGCTTTACTTGGCGGATCCGATGAAAAAAGTAATTATTGTCGATAAAGTTCATCCTCAATTCAGTCTCCGCCTCCAGGAAATGGGTTTTGAGATTGTTGAAGAGTATCAGAAATCGTCAGACGATATTCCTTGGCATGAATATGCAGGGATGATTATTCGCAGTCGTTTTCCGATCGATAAAAGCATTTTTAGTCAGGCTAAAGCTTTACAGTTTATTGCAAGGGTAGGAGCAGGTTTAGAAAATATTGACCTTTCGGCAGCTAAGCAGGCCAAGGTTAAAGTTTTGGCGGCACCGGAGGGTAATCGTCATGCACTAGGGGAACACGCCTTAGGAATGTTGTTAAGTCTTTTTAATCGACTCTTATGGGCGGATCAGGAGGTGCGCAAGGGAATTTGGCTGCGCGAAGAGAATAGAGGCCTAGAACTAAGAGGGAAAACCGTTGGATTAATTGGTTATGGCTACATGGGCTCAGCCTTTGCGTCTAAGCTAAGGGGGATGGATTGCCGAGTAATTGCTTATGATTTATACCGCAAGGGTTTCGCTTCGAGCCAGGTGGAGGAGGTAAGTTTAGACTATCTTAAATCCGAGGCAGATATTATTAGCCTCCATCTGCCAGAATCGGATGAAACATACCATTACCTTGATGAGGAATTTATTGCTTCCTGCAAAAAGAACTTCTTTTTGTTAAACACTGCTCGTGGTAAAAACGTTAAGACTGCCGCCTTGGTAAAAGCTTTGCAAGAGGGGAAAATTCTAGGGGCCTGCCTTGATGTACTAGAATTCGAGAAAAGTAGCTTTGAGAATATATTTCAAGCTGGAGTCCCTGATGACTTAAACTATCTCTTCCAAAGTCCTAAAGTTGTTCTAAGCCCGCACATTGCGGGTTGGACGAAAGAAAGTAAGGAACTAATGGCTAAGGTTTTATTAGAGAAAATTGAAAATCTGAATTTATGATCGCTCAAAATTGGGAAAGTCGCGGAGAAGGCAAATTTGAATATCGCCAGGAGGAAGGCGGCGAGGTTATGGCCTTTATGGATATTCTACAAACCGATAGTGGTAAGGTGGTTATCAAGCATACCGAGGTAGATGAAAGTTTAGCAGGCAGAGGCATTGGTAAACAATTATTGGAAGCAGTAGCGTCTTACAGCCGCGAAAATGATTTTAAAATCTTACCGGTTTGCCCTTTTGCTAAAAACCTGATGTATCGTTATCCCGAAAAATATAAGGATCTATTTTAGTCTAAAAACCAATTAAAGGCCTCGCTGTAAAGAGTGCCATAGGCTAGAGCGAGTAGGCTTAAACCTAAAAGAATTAACCTTTTATTGAGACCCCTGCTCCAGTTAACAATGAAGTAGAGGCTGAGATTCGCCCAGTATGCTAAGAAGGCAAACCAGGATATTATTAGTCCAAAGCCTAAGGCCGGGCCAAAATATTCATGTAGGTCCAGGCTTTTAGGATCGGGATTACCAGGATTAGGGAAAAAACCAATGTCACGACTCGCCCAGAAGTAATACACAAATAGAAAGGGGATGTAGAGACAGCTTAAGGCTGGAAGAATCCGCATTAATTGCTCGTTAAGGGGCTTTAACTTGTTCAAATTTGGCATAAGTCATGAACGAAGAGCCACTTTCTCTATTGCATTTTAAAATCAGCTTTATTGGCCTTTTTCCATTCTCTCAGAATCTGAAATGCCTCGCTGCGATTCCGCAGGAATAGCTCTCGTTTTGACTGACTGCCCTTAAAAGGGTCACCAATTACCCGATTAACATGCACGTGGCCATCCAGTTCGACCCAAGAATCTACGGTAACCATATTCAGGGCGCCATTCTTATTTATCTCGCCTTCAAATTCGGCCGGGACTCTTCCCGCGCCCCAGGCCATCCCGGTTTGACTCACATTGATTGAACTGCGACCGAAAACATCAATAGTACCTGCATAGGCCTTAGGATAAAATCTTCCCATCATTTCCACTGTTTCCCAAGCAGTTGCTGCTGCTTCGAAATAGAGAAATCCATTGCGATGAATGCGGCCTTTAAAGGCCTTGGTCATATAGGTGTAAGGACTACCTCCCTCTGAGGTAACCTTAAACTGAATTTTCTGATTAGAGAGTAAGCTTTGATTCTCGGCTACTATTTGAGTAAGACCTTGATCCTTATCGCTAAGGTGCTCGATGAGTAGGCGATCAAGATGGTCGAGATACTTACGTTTCGTTTTTAAGCGGCGGCGCTTAGTACCGGCAAACCAGGCATTATTAATCCGATGTTCCAGCTTACGCAGATGAGCAATAGTTACTTCAAGGTCAGTCATAGCTCGTATGCCGCTTTGATTTAGTGGACTGTGTTATCCTTTGCCATCCTTTTCCTGCCGCCGCTATCAATGCAAATATGTTAGTCTTGCTAGAGATGAAGTTCAAGATTTACAATTTCAATGATGATGCTAAGGTTCCTAAGAATCATTTCAGAAAAAGACCTTCTCCTTCCTCATTTTTTTCTTCCGCCAGTTTATTAATCTTAGGCTGTAAGAACCAAACACCTATAGGAAAGAACCAGATTAAGAAGAAATCACCAATATATTCGGACGTACTCAAAAACTCCTTTACTTCCGCAAATCGAATTGTCTTGGCTGCAACCACCATTTGGTAGAATATCGAAAATATCGAAAGTAGGTGAAGAGGAATTATAAGTATTAGTCCCATAAACCAACTGGGCTCCGGTTGGATAATTTCAGCATTCCAAGAATCCATGGACGAGAAGACTGAAAAGAGGCCAATCGAAATTATTAGCAAGTAGACTAGGGGGACAAAAAAGAAAAACTTGAAAAGTTTGAGATTAGGTTTTAAATGGTCAGGGACCTGATGATGCAAACCAATGACTACCGACCAATACCAGCCATGTAAAACCCCCATGGCGGAGATAATAATGAAGGGAAAATACTTATATAGGCTGAGCAAGCTACTGATCTCCGGCGGCTGATGTGGGTCTAGACCCTGCATCATATTGACCATCTCCAGCATGGTGAGGATGTAAAATAAAATGGGTAGGCCAAAGCCGATAGAAAAGAGTTGCCAGTGTTTGGCCTTCAGGAAAATCTGAATCATTCGCCTTAGTCTCTAAGCTTGGATAGAAGTCGAAGAATCTCAATATAAAGCCACACTAAGGTCACGATCAGTCCAAAGGCGCCGTACCATTCCATGTATTTTGGGGCACCATTTTCGGAGGCTTCTTCGATAAAGTCGAAGTCCATCACTAAGTTTAGCGCGGCGATCGCTACCACCACTAATGAGAAGATGATTCCCACCGTGCCTCCTTCGTGAATCATCGGAATTTGGAAACCAAAAAAACCTCCGATGATAGATACTAGATATACCAAACCGATACCTATAGTAGCGGAGGCTACCATTAATTTGAAGTTCTCGGTGACTTTGATTAGTCGCGCTTTGTAGACAAACAGTAAGCCGAAGAGGATTCCGAAGGTGAGGAGGATAGCCTGAAACACAATGCCAGGATAGCTAATTTCCATCATTACCGAGATACCGCCTAAGAAGAGACCCTCCAACAATGCGTAAATGGGTGCGAGATAAGGAGCGGTGGTTTTTCGAAAGATTACAATTAGGGCCATAATAAGGCCGCCTATTGCGCCGCCAGCGATGTAGAGTTGGATTCCATCAAGAAATTCCACATCGATAAATTGATACCAAACCCAAAGGGCCGAAGCGAATACCAATAAAGCCAGTATTGCTGTTTTGTTTACGGTACCCTGGATGGTCATGGTTTCCCCACGATCTATTAAACCGGCTTGACCTTTGAATGATTCTGATTTCATGAAGGGATTACCGGAGCGTAAAGCATTTGCCATTTTTCGATTTTTTAAGGGCTATGAAAATAGGATTTTTATAAATACCGAAGCTGAATTTAAGCTAAGGAATGGAAGGTAAAAAGCAGAGATAATTAATCTTTGGCTTCTTTTTCTGCGGCGTCAACCAAGGCTTGAAGTTTGTCGAGGTTGCGAAGCTGCTCTGGATTTTTAATCTGTTTGCGGGCTTCTAAAAGAAAGCCTTTAGCAGAAGAGTTATCCTTTTGAAGATAAGCAATATAAGCCTGTAACATATGCGCTCTGAAACTCGCTTGTTTTTGGGTGGATTTGGTAGCTAATAGCATGGCTGCGGAGAGGGCGGAAGCTTCATTGAATTTCTCTACCAATTGATACGCTTCGTCATAAAGGAGATTAGAGGCCACACTTGGCGCTTGTCTATCCATCATCTTCATAAAATCTTCGGCATATAATTGAAATCTTCCAGATTCATAAGCGAAAATCTTTCGGATGGTGAGTCTCTTTTCCCGGAGGCTATCCGCCTTTACCACGGGTGCTATGACCAAGCTTTCGCAGATGCTTTCACAAAGTAAAGAGTCACCGCTACTGATCGCTAGATTTAAGTTAAAGTCAATCGCGGTGTTTAGAAAGTCTTTGAGCTTAAAACCTGGAACAATGGTCTGTATTTGCTCCGCCCGATTAATAACAAACTGCGGATAAATAGTTTCTAAGTTCAAACCATACTCACTGAGTATAATTGCGGTATTCTTTTCTAGAAGTTCTGCTTCCGATTTCCGATTTAAGAATTGTTGGGCAATTCGAGTTGTGGCTCTAAAGTCGAAATTATAGGAATACAACTCCAAGAGTTCAATCCATTCGGCATCATTGAGGGCATGGGCTTGATAGCCCAAAAGCAATGTATCATATCGATAAGGTTCTAGGGCACTCTCTTGCATGGCCTTACTTAATTGCGCGGCACTTTGATATCCCTCCAGTTGCTCTAAAACAAACTCATCTTTATTCATTAAATAGAACATGGGTAAGTTTTCCGGTACAAAAAGTTTGGTGAACCGTTCGCCCATGGGTTCATTAACATCAATGGCGATTGAGGTGTAAGCTTTGGCAGCATTCAAGAGCCCCATATCGTTAAAGACCCCATCCTGATACATTTTCCGAAGTTCGGTCCCTCCATTGTGCAAACAAACCAGCAAGAGGTTTTCATTGTCCTGAGCACTTTTTAGCGCGATTTCATAATCTTCGAAGTCATCAATTTGCAATAGACGCAACTGCGCGGAAAGGGGAATAAAGGCAATTGTAAAGAGGAGTATAAAGAAGCTTTTCATTTTGATCCAAAGTTTTGGCAGAGGTATACATCAAAATTAGGGCCTTTTTTTAGCGCTTGCAATGGCGAGACCCCAACTCCCATATAATCAAAGTCTCCCAGTAAATTTCGTCGGTGTCCTGGTGACTCAAGCCAATCCTTTACAGCATCATAACCAAGTTGGCGATAAGTCTTATTGGGAATAATTTCGCCATTTGCATAGGATACGCTGCCATCTTTATTAGGGAAGTAATATTCTCCGCTTTCCACCTTGAGTATAAAGTTTCGTGCAATATTCTCAGCCATCCGGCGAAAGCCCCCACCAAAATAAGATACCCGCCGACCCAAGCGTCCAAATCTTTTGTCCAGACGCCACTCGTGTTCCATTTTTCCTTCCTGCCACATCCGAAAGGCTTGATAGTTAGCTGCGGTATCTAAAACCGGATCAGCTTTAAAAGCTTTAAGTCCTCGTTCAATTCGCGCCTGATTAGAGGCCTCAAATATGGCTTGAGATAAAAGCTTTCGCTCGAAGGAATTGGGGTTTATTTCAGAATCTAAATTTGGGGAATCAGTTTTCAATCCTGGCTGTGTGACGCCAAATAGGAGGATTGAAAAAGCGCTGGCCCAAATTAATTTCATAGAAAGAGATCTGCTTTTGTGCGTGGTCTTTCATCAAAACGAGGTTTAAAACCCTCTAGTGTTTTCCGATCGGCAGGAATTTTATCCATGGGGTGCATTACTCCTTCCGGGGTACCAATCCAGGTAATTCTCTTCAGTTCGCTATTCCTGAGAATTATTAGGATTCTACTACAGAGGCTTCGATTCATGCCTATATAATCCCCATCTTCTTCTTTGGGATAGTAAATAGCTTCACCATTTCCATTAACGTAAACCCGTCTGAGTTCGTCGTCCTTGAACTTGCCAATCATCCGCCTTCCTTTGACCTGATTGTATCGAATACTATCGGCACGACTTACCATAAAAGCATTACCCAACACTTTTAGGGTATCAGGTCGATCCTTGGCGGTGGTCATATAAATGGTATCACCGCTTATTTGAGTAGAGTCGTCCCACATAATTGGATCGCGGTACATGCGGAAGGTTGAATCCGCTGTACTGTAGGATAGAGAGTCGCACTTTCCTTGCATATCGCTGCGCATAAAGCGCACGCCATAAAAGATTTGCAGTCGACGATCTTCATTTCCCAAGCTATCGATGACGGTATGAGAATAGAGAGTATCGCCATGTACATGCAAGGAATCATTTTCGTCATCTACCACCGTATAAAGAGGATCGCCGGTTACATAAGCCGAATCTTCACGGCCGAAGTATTCACCATAATCTCCGGATATCAGATAGTTATCGATGGTGTCATGGATTAGCACATTTCTAAAGGCCTCTCCATAATCTCCATCTCTTTCATAATAGAGACTATCTCCAGTGAGGTATTTAGGTCCATCGTAGATGTAAGCGTTTTTATTGAATTGAGCCGTGTTCAAATCGGTATTGTAGCGTCCATTTTCGCAATAAATCTTCGAGCTATCACTAAGGATAGTAGTGGGCCCTAGGAAATAGGCAATATGACTTTCGCTATTGTAATCCATAGTGTCGGTGAAGATGGTATAGTCTGGATTACTAAGAACCACAGAATCTTTGAAGCTGAAGATTTTGTTATTGGAATCGTAATAACCCTTATCGCTAAAGAGGGTATTGTCTTCGCTCATCACCCGACCTTTGGTGGTGTAGTAGGCAATATTAGTGTTTCGGTCGAGGCGCAATCGATCGGTAATCAAAGTCATTTCTTGATCCTCCAAGCGAACTTCTTCGCCAGTTACCACCGCCTGTCGAGTTTCACCCGAATACTCAAGTCGATCGCCCCACATAAAGAGGGTGTCTCCCTGATTTACTTTGATGTTTTGAAAGGCAATGATTCGGTTTTCTTCTCGGAAGTACCAAGCCGAATCGCTATCCATAATGGCACCTTCGTGTTCAAATTGAACTTCGCCGAGTAATCGGGTTTTACCCAATTCACGAGATTCCTTCTGTTTTAAAGCCGAAAAGCGAATTATCTTCTTCGTCGACTGCTGAGCATAGACATTGCAACCGATAAATAATATCAGTAGGAATGCAGTTTTAGATTGCCAGCTCTTCAAGTTCAATAGTTTGGGTACGATTTGGACCTACGGAAAGGATGCTAATAGGCACGCCAATTTTTGCCTCAACATAATCTAAATAGTCCTTTAAGGCCTGGGGCGCATCTTCGAGATCCTTTAGCCCGGTAATATCTTCCTTCCATCCGGGAAGTTCTTCGTAAACGGGCTCGATAAGGTTTTCGTCTAAGCTGTAGGGTAAATGCTCAATTTCCTCTCCTTGGTAACGGTATTTCGTACAAACTTTGATGGTGTCAAAGCCGCTCAGAACATCGGCCTTCATCATAATTAAGTTGGTTACTCCATTTACCGCAACTGCATATTTCAGAGCGGGAATATCTAGCCAACCACAACGACGTGGCCGGCCGGTGGTGGCGCCAAATTCATGACCTTTTTCCTGGAGCGAAGCACCTACATCATCAAATAATTCAGTAGGGAAGGGGCCCGAACCCACACGTGTACAATAAGCTTTGAAGATACCGAAGACTCTTTCTATGCGATTTGGTGCAATTCCTAAACCGGTGCAACTTCCTGCGCAGGTAGTGGTGCTTGAAGTAACGAAGGGATAAGAACCAAAGTCAATATCCAATAGTGAACCTTGTGCGCCCTCGGCCAATACTTTCTTACCTTCCGAGAGGGACTGGTGCAAGTAGTTCTCAGAATCAATCAGACTGAGCGCCCGAATCTGGTCGACCGCTGCAAACCATTCTTTTTCCATCTCTGCCACCTGTTCTTGATACTCGAAATCATAGTGCGACAGGAGTAATTCATGTTTTCCTTTGAGCGTATTGTAGCGCTGCTCAAAATCATTTAACTCAATGTCTCCCACCCGCAGACCATTTCTTCCGGTCTTATCCATATAAGTGGGACCAATGCCTTTGAGGGTGGAACCAATTTTATTTTTACCCTTGGCAGCTTCCGAGGCGGCGTCAAGCATACGGTGGGTAGGAAGAATTAGATGTGCCTTACGAGAGATAAGCAGGGCTTCTTGTACATTGACATTATGTCCTTTTAAAGCCTCGATTTCTTTCATGAAAATAACCGGGTCAATTACCACCCCATTTCCGATAAGGTTTTTGATGCCCGCATGAAAAATCCCGCTGGGAATAGTGTGAAGAACATGTTTAATTCCATCAAACTCTAAGGTGTGTCCAGCATTTGGCCCTCCTTGGAATCGGGCGATGATATCGTATTTACGGGTAAGGACGTCAACAATTTTTCCTTTTCCTTCGTCTCCCCATTGGAGTCCGAGTAATACATCTACTTTCATTAAAAACGGTGCTTATTAGGCGGGATTATGGATTGGTCGATGAGGGATCTTCTCCTTCTTGATTACTGCGCGTTCCGTAGAGGTAAAGAGAATGAGAGTTAATGTCAATGCCAAAGATTTCGGCCACGGTATCCTTGATTTGTTGCAATCTAGGGTCGCAAAACTCTAATACCTCTCCAGTATCAGTAAGTATTATATGATCATGCTGTTTATTGTAAAAGGACTTCTCGTAGTAGGCTTGATTTTGCCCAAACTGATGTTTGCGTACCAGCTTCGAATCCAATAACAATTCAATCGTATTATAAAGGGTGGCGCGAGAAACTCGGTAGTTCTTATTCTTCATTAAGATATATAAGGACTCGATATCGAAGTGTTCCTCATTCTCATAGATCTCCTGCAGAATCGCATAGCGCTCTGGGGTCTTCCGTTGCTTATTTCTTTCTAAATACTCGGTAAAAACCTGTTTTACCGTATCGAATTCCTGTTCATTCATAATAATGAAAACAAAGGGGCAAAGATAATTAATCTCGCTCAGCGAATCGGCGTTCCACAGAACTAACTCCTTCGATTTGTCTTAGGCGGTCTATAACCTTGTCCAAGTGTAGTTTATCTTGGACTACGACCGTGATAAGCCCCTCAAAAATTCCGTCATCGCCAGCGATATTTATGCTGCGGATATTGACGTGTAAGTCATTGGAAATGATTTGGGTAACCTTATTAACCAAGCCGACTGTATCAATACCTCGAATTACTAAAACAGAGGAGTACTCTTTCTTTTTGGTACTCACCCATTTGGCCCGTAGAATTCTCTGAGCAAAATTCGATTGGAGATAAACGCTGTTGGGGCAGTTTTTGTGATGGAGTTTGATGCCTTCCGTAGCCGTAATAAAGCCAAAGACATCGTCGCCTGGAATCGGATTACAACACTTAGCAATCTTATAATCGAATTCTTGTTCATCGGGGCCAAAAACAACGAACTTTTGGTCACCTTCCTTTCTTTTCTGTTCCTTCTCTTTCTTCTTGGCTTTGTTGAGATCATTTTTGCTACGACCAATGATCCTCTTCCTTAAATAGGAATAGAATCCTTGATTTTGATCGCGCATGAATTCCTTGAGCTGTGCATTATCAATAATGCGCATTCCCACCTTATAATAAAGCTCGCTACTATTTTTAAGGTTAAAGTAGTTCACCATCTCTGAGATGAGATTCTTGCTTGGCTTAACCTTTATGTACTTTAATTTGCGTTCAAGGATTTCTTTACCATCGTTGGCTATTTCCTTGCGTTCGCTTTTTAGCGCACTTTTGATATTGTTCCGAGCTTTACTCGTAACCACATAATTTAACCAGTCTTCCTTGGGTTTTTGCTTCTGACTGGTGATGATTTCTATTTGATCCCCGCTTTTCAAGCGATAATTTAGGGGCACCAAGCGGCCATTAACTTTAGCTCCTAAGGTTTTTAAACCTACATCGGTGTGAATATTAAAACTAAAGTCGAGGGGAGTAGAACTGGAAGGTAAAATCATCAAATCCCCCTTAGGTGTAAAGATGTAAATCTCATCCGCCATCAGGTTCATTTTGAACTCATCCACAAAGTCTACCGCATTGCCATCGTTATTTTCTAGAACCTCCCGAATGCGGTTAATCCATTCATCCAATTTGGATTGCCCCGAAGAGTCCTCTTTATATTTCCAATGAGCGGCATAGCCTCTCTCGGCGACTTCATCCATTCGCTTGGTCCGTATCTGAACCTCTACCCAATGACCATCAGGACCCATCACGGTAGTATGTAGGCTTTCATAGCCATTGGCTTTGGGCGCTGAAATCCAATCGCGCAGACGCTCGGTGTTGGGACGGAAATGGTCCGTTACTATCGAATAAACGCGCCAGCAATCTGACTTTTCCTTCTCCGGTTCCGAATTAACAATGATCCGGATGGCAAATTTGTCATAGATCTCGTCGAAGCCAACCCCTTGACTAAGCATCTTCTTGCGAATGCTGTAGATACTCTTGGTTCGCTCTTTAATTTCATAACTAAAACCCTCATCATCCATATACTTCTTAATGAACTTCGTAAAGTCATTTAAGTAGCGATGAGCTTCACTTTGGGAGTTCTTAAGTCTGAGGATAATATCGCGATAAACCTCTGGTTCAGTGTACTTTAAGCTGAGGTCTTCGAGTTCCGTTTTTACATTATACAGGCCAATGCGATGGGCTAGGGGCGCGTAGAGGTACAGAGTTTCAGAAGCAATTTTTAACTGCTTATGCTGGGGCATCGACTCCAAAGTGCGCATATTATGCAGTCGGTCGGCGAGCTTGATAAGAATTACCCTGATATCATCCGAAAGGGTAAGGAGCATTTTTCGAAAATTCTCCGCTTGTAGGGAGATGTCCATATCGAAAATGCCGCTGATTTTGGTAAGGCCATCGATGATTTTAGCAATGTCCTCGTCGAAGAGTCTTTCGATATCCTCGAGGGTATAATCGCTATCCTCAACTACATCATGAATTAATGCGCTGGCCACTGATTTAGGTCCTAGCCCAATTTCTTCACTTACAATCCGTGCAACTTCTATTGGGTGAAAGATATAGGGTTCCCCTGATTTTCGTCGTACCTCGGCGTGAGCATCCTGAGCTAAGGTGAAAGCACGCTTGAGTAAATCGCGATCCTCCTTATCCATGCGGTCCTTCATGGTCCGCAATAATTTTTGGAAGCGGGAATTTATTTCTTTCTTTTCCGCCGCTATTTCTTCTTCGGTCATATTCATTCTAATTCCGAATTTAAGCTAATTCTCTTCGAAATTATAGGCCCTAAAGCTTCGGTTTATCAGATTTTTATCCCCAGATGGCCAGGCCTATTTTTGATTCTTAGATCGAAACCGAGTCATGTCCTTAGGAGATAAGGACTTATGTTTCGTTTTGCGCCCCTGAACTCTTTTTCGCCACATTTTGAAACTACTTTCCTTCATCTCGCGACGCATCAATTTGATCACCTCTGACTCAGGTAAACCAAATTGCCTTTGAATCGCTTCAAAAGGGGTTCGATCTTCCCAGGCCATTTCAATGATGCGATCGATTTCTTCTGACTTTAGCATAGACATCCTGCATATGACAATGATTTGCTGGGAATTGTTTGCGACTTTTGCCTTATGCTAAAGGATTTAAATTTTGATCCCGTAACCGATGTGCGGGTGGCCATTGCAAAGACTCCGGAAAAAACGGGAGAATCAACCTTTTACCTGTATCTGATTAATGGAAAGTCGGAGGATTTGAAGAATGTTTTAGTAATGACGGAGGCGACAGAAAATGCCGATGGATCTGGGCGACGGACGTCAAAACTTCGTCACTTTATAGAATTACTAGGAGCGGAGGAGAGTATTAAGGTGGAGACGGTTGATCCTTCAGTGCTGGGTTTTCACAATCGCATTTGGGTAAGTTTCTATCTGGGGGAGCAGATATATGATAAACGATTTCATATCGAGCCCTTTAAGGAATGGGATTTAGAAGATTTGGAAGACTTGAATTTAAAAGGAAAGCTTGGAGCGTAATAAGCAAAAATATAAGCCCGAAATTCAGCTAAGGCTAATTCTATTGATTGCCTTAATGGCTCTGATAAATGGATGTAGCCAAAGTCAGAGTACCGTTGTATTTCAGGTAAATTACGAAGCTAATTACGAATTACCTCAGGGCCTAGGAATAAACTTTATCCAAGAGTCGGGGCCCGATACTTTGGAGGTTAATTTGAATGGCATTTTTGAAGCTAATCGGACCGAGCCAGATTTGATAAGAATAGCCGAAATTGACTTTGTTGAACTGGAGATAAAATCACCAGCTGATGGCAATTTTGATTTCTTAGGGTCTGCGCAGGTTTATATAAAATCCACCGGACTAGATGAAGTCTTGATTGCCGAATTAAATCAGGTGCCAGAGAATTCTTCAACGAGGATTTCACTCATCCCCAATAGTAATAATCTCTTCAGATACCTTCAGGTGGAAAATTTGGAGATTACCTTAAAAACAGTCAGTGATCAATTTCTAAACTCAGCCCATGAACTGAGATTAAGATGTGGTTTAAGGGTGGAAGCTGCAGCAAATAGTTTATAGGCTTTCTCCTTCCTTCTTTTCCCATTATTTCTGCCGGTTTTCGCTCGCTGCTTCTTAATTTTGTCCTACGAAATAATCCTCAAATCTCAATTAATATGAAAGTTACCGTTGTTGGTGCTGGAGCAGTTGGAGCTAGCTGTGCTGAATACATCGCCATGAAAGATTTTGCATCGGAAGTGGTATTGGTAGATATCAAAGAAGGCTTCGCGGAAGGTAAGGCCATGGACCTTATGCAAACTGCATCTTTAAATGGTTTTGATACCACCATTACCGGAAGCACAAATGATTACACCAAAACCGCCAACAGTGATGTAGCGGTAATTACTTCGGGAATTCCACGTAAACCAGGAATGACCCGCGAGGAATTGATTTCAACCAATGCTGGTATTGTTAAAACGGTTGCGGAGAATTTAATTAAAGAATCTCCAAATGTTATAATTATCGTGGTTTCCAATCCTATGGATACTATGACCTACCTAGCGCATCAGGCAACTGGTTTACCAAAGCACAGAATCATCGGTATGGGTGGAGCTTTGGATTCAGCTCGATTCAAATACCGTTTGGCCGAAGCTACAGAAGCGCCAATTTCAGATATTGATGGCATGGTAATCGGCGGTCATAGTGATACCGGCATGATTCCATTAACCCGTTTAGCAACTCGAAACAGCGTGCCGGTTTCTGAATTTATTTCGGAGGAACGCATGCAAGAAGTTAAAGAAGCCACTAAGGTTGGAGGAGCCACTTTAACCAAGTTATTAGGAACTTCTGCCTGGTATGCCCCTGGCGCGGCGGTAGCCTCCATGGTGCACGCTATAGCGACGGATGCACATAAAATGTTCCCTTGTTCTTGCCTATTAGAAGGTGAATATGGCTTAAATGACATTTGCATCGGAGTACCAACTCTAATTGGCGCAAATGGTGTCGAGAAAATTGTAGAGATTTCTCTTAGTGACACTGAAAAAGAAGAATTAAAGAATTCTGCAGAGGCGGTACGTAAGACCAACGGTCTCCTCTAAGGATATATTGGGTTTTAGATATTAACCCCGACTCTTGTCGGGGTTTTTTTATTCTACCAGCAGAATCACCGAGCTTTTAGGCGCTAATTGAATGGAAGATTCTGGATTGCTGTTATCCAAGAGATTCATCGCCTTGGAAATACCAATTTGCTCCAATGGCAATTCTCTTGAAACCTCGGAATTATTTATAATTATCACGATCGTTTCGGATGAATTCCATCGTTTAAAAGCAAAAAGGTTTTTTTCATCGTCCATTAAGATGGCCTGATAGTCACCATCCGCTAGCACAGGGTGAGATTTCCGAATATGGATCATCCTTTGATAGAATTCACGCAATTCATAATTAGGCGCCACCTTATCCGGATTTTTTCGCTGGCTCTGATCGGGCAGAAAGACTTCATCTTCATAAGCAATATCAGGCCAAAGCATTGGTTTCCGGTCATCAGGATCATTGGCCCCCCACATTCCCACTTCATCGCCATAATATATCATCGGGGCTCCTAGATAGGTGAATTGAAAACTCACGAATAGTTTTTGCAGCTCTATTTCCTCGCTATTTGGTTTTCGAACTTGGTATCCGGGATTGTCAACGGGCTTGGAAAAGCTGTAATAATCCCCCCAGTTTCTGAAATTTTCCCCTCCGCGATTTACAATATGTGAACCAATTCTATTCACATCATGTGAACCGAAGAGGTTTTGCATTCGGTAAGGAGTGCGGGGATCAGGATAAAATTCTCTCATCCGTTTCAGTTCGGCTTCAAATTCGGAAGGAGAGCGGGAGTTTTTTCCCTCGGGATTGATGAAAAACTCTGTGCAGGTGAAGGACCAATTGTAATTCATCTCAGCGTCAAATTCGTCACCTGATAGATAGGACATAGTCTCTTCTAAAGGACTTACTAGCTCTGCCGTGATATAGGCTTCTGGATTTAAAGATTTGACCAAAATGCGCCAATCTTTCCAAAAGGCATGCTTCACGCAGAATGCTACGTCTAAGCGCCAACCGTCAATCCCAAATGCCGGCCCACGACCCTTGGGGTTCATCCATCGGCTGGTAGCGGCATTAATGTATTCCCGGGGCCCGGCAACAATACCATTTTCGTCTTCTCTTAATTCAGGTAATGATTTTACGCCCCACCAACCTTCATAGTCAAATTCGTTTTCTGCGGTATTTGGATCATTCCAGGCCTTAATCGTAAACCAATCTTTATAGGGACTCTTCTCTTGATTCTTTCGAACATCAGCGAAGGCGAAGCTATTGTAGCCCATATGGTTAAACACTCCGTCGAAGATAATACGCATCCCCCGACGATGAACTTCTTCAATCAAAACTAGCGCTAGCTCATCAGCACTGGTCCAAACCCAAGTACTCGGATCCAAGGGGTTTTCTGTTTTAATTAGTGCTCTATCACCTTCCGGATCGGGTCCAAAATTAGGATCCACATGGTGATAGGATTCGCCATCATACTTGTGCAAGCTCGGGGATTGAAAAATAGGGTTGAGGTAAATGGCATTAACGCCCAGATCCTGCAAATAATCCAATTGATCTATGATACCTTGAAGGTCTCCTCCATAACGTCTTCTCAACAAATGCTTCCAAAGTTCTGGCTCGCCATTTGCCTTTTCATATTCTTGCAAACGATACCAATCGGCTCCCCATGGATGAACCTGCCAAAATTTTGGAGCCTCTTGGGGGTCAGCGAATGCTAAGTCCTTGATTTGAGGGTCATTACTCGGGTCTCCGTTACGGAAGCGTTCTGGGAAAATTTGATACCAAATCGCATGCTCGGCCCATTGAGGACCTCCTTGGGCTATACTCATACTGGGGATCAGAATCAGAAAGATGGCTGCTAAGGCGGTGTAATTGTGTTTAGGGAAAGACATATCCTTGCTCTAGAAAATGTAATTTAGGGCAAAAATTTAGCATGAAAGCGCTTAAGTGGATTTTGATAAGTCTTGGTATTCTTGTTTTACTTGCATATGGTGGATTTGAATACATGAAATACAACACCAAGAAACTTTCGCCAGAGGGTTCAGCTAGCTTCAATTATGAGCAATATGATGTTAGCATGAATTACAGTCGTCCTTCAATGAGAGGACGTACCATTTTTGGGGAATTGGTTCCTTACAATACGGTTTGGAGAACCGGCGCCAATGAGGCCACCACCTTTAATACCAAAACCGATTTAGAAATTGGCGGGCAAACACTACCAGCTGGTGAATATACATTGTGGACTATTCCAGGAGAACTAGAATGGCAGTTCATTTGGAACAATGGAGATTATGGCTGGGGAGTTAATTGGGAAGGCCAAGCCAGTCGCGATCCCCAATACGATGTGTTAACAACAAACGTTTATAAGGAAAATGTGCCCCAAATGATTGAAACCATGACCATCAACTTGGTTCAGGCTGCCGAAGGATTTGAAATGCAATTGGCCTGGGAAAGTGTTTTAGTCCGGGTGCCTATAAAGTAATTATGCTCAAAAAGCATTTCTTAGCAATTCTGATTTGTTTTGGCATTGCCCCCTTTTCCAAGGCTCAATTTGATACGACTATCGTACATGAGCTTCGTTTTGATTTAGATTCTGATCGCTTAGACGGAAAGGCGAAATCATCCTTAGATTCGCTCCTCAAAGCCTATCCCTTGGTTTTACTCACTAATCTCAAGCTGTATGGTCATACGGATAGTTTAGCCGATATTGAATATAATCGTGCTCTTTCCAAACGCAGAGTACAGGCGGTCTTGCAATATTTGGTTTACAAAGGACTTAATCCTCTAAAGGTAGAAACAGATTACTATGGAGAGGAGCAACCCTTGTATTCAAATGCCCCTAATGAACGATATAAAAATCGACGGGTGGAACTTGAGATGCAGGTGGACCTGGCTTTATTACCTGACTCGGAACGCAAACTCAGCGAGCAGGACTTAAGCACGGGTCAGAAACTGCGATTAGCTAATCTCAATTTTGTAGGAAATCAAGCGATTCCCATTTGGCAAAGTATAGATGAGCTACGCGAATTGCTTTATATAATGGAGCATAATCCAGATCTGGAAATCAGTCTACAAGGACACGTTTGCTGTGGGAATGATTTTGAGCTATCAGTAGCAAGGGCAAGAATGGTTTATGATTTCTTAGTCGCAAATGGCATCTCAAAAATCCGCTTAGATTTTGAAGGCTACGGTAATAAAGTTCCCCTATTTGAAGAGGTGGATGACGAATCACGTGCTTTGAACCGCAGGGTAGAGGTAGAGGTGATTTACAATAGCGAAAATCGCCGTGAACTAGATCCAAAAAATAAGATTCGACTTGAAACGCCAGTAATGAATGTCAAATTCATTTCAGGAACTGCTCGAATTACTCCAGCCGGAGATTTTATGCTTGGTTTAATTGCCGACATGCTAAAAGGGTCGGAAGGATTAAGATATGAATTTGTAGTTTTCGATAATATTAATAATGGGCGCCTTAGCGCGCAGAGGGCGGCGGCTATTGAAAGAATTCTTCGCAAGAAAGGAGTTCCGGCTAAACGCTTTAAAGTGCTAAAAGAGGCCGGTAAGCCGGGAATACCAAAAACGACCGATGTTAATTGGATTCGGTTGAAAATGATTGAATTATGAAGGAATTATTCCGTTTTTTCCTAATGGAATTACCCATTAAGTTGAAATCTCTACACGCAGATGCACCCCGCCAGTTTGGGGAGATGACGGTAGAGCAAATGCTCGACCATCTGCGAAAAGCCTATGAAATGAGTTACAGTGGTCAACATATGGATTTAGATATCGATCCTGAATTAGTGGACCGGGCCCAGGCATTTTTGAAATCGGATAAGGAGATTAGACCAGGGGCTAAGGCTCCCGCCTTCTTTGCGGAGATGGAATCTAATGATAAGGATATAGAGGAAATGAAATTGGCTTTATTAAGGGAAATGGTAGGCATGCTGGCATTTTTCGACAAGCATCCAAAGTACTCGCAAGTTCATCCAAGATTTGGCCTGCTGAACATTGAATTATGGCTTCGTCTTCATAAAAAGCATACCGAACATCATCTTCGTCAATTCGGTTTGTTGTAAAAAAAAAGTAGCCTAGAATTTATCTAGACTACTCTTGGATTGACTTTAGATTTGGATGTCTCCTTATAGACCGGTTAGGTCCACGACATCTCCGAGATTTGGCGTTTGATACCAATCATTATTGCTAGCACCATTACTTCCTGCCCAAAGACTGAAATTTGGATAGGCGGTGATCATATCAATTTTTTCGAAGGGATGTTGGAAATTACTTCCATCAAGAACAATGTCCATTGCCCAAGGCAGACCATTAACCGTTTTATAGGTTCCATTTACATCATCTCCAGTATTGAATAGGCTGCCATCAGCTTCACTGGTCCCGGCAAAACCAGGTAAGTGAATTTCTCTACCGCGCTGTTGGCGATGGAAAATGTAAAAATCAGGACTGAAGTTATCTCCATTATTAGTGGCAAAGGTGATCGTGAAGCTCAAGGTGTCTGGTTGAGCCATTAAGCCAGCCTCTGTATTATTATAGTATTGGGAGCGAACAGCATCAGGATCACTAAAAAGGATGATACCATTGGTTACATCAGGATCTAGGCTTGCATCTCCACTTACTGAACTTATTATGCTGGACATGGTAGCCTTATTTGCATCAGTAAGACGAAGCGCTAATCCGCTTTCAATTCCGCCTCCAAAGGCGTCAAGTGCTACCGTATATTCTGCTGTAACCCAGGAGCCATTTGCATCTTTACTAAGGTTTCCCTTTACGCTTACCACCATATCATTAAAGTCGTAGTCGCCTTGCACCGGCCACATGTCCTCAAAGGCAATAGTTTGGCGGCCAGCATTGGGATAGTAGCTTAAATAGGCCCGGGTAGGATCATTGGGAAAATCATCTTGATCGTCTGCTACGCCATCTCCATCGGTGTCGGTTATAGCCGGTGGGTTGCTCAAGAATACATCATCAACCCAGGCGCCATCATAAAGATTGAATAAGGCTGAAACGACTGTTGCTCCAGCAGGAACCACCGCACTTAATGTTTGATCACCCGTTGCCAGTACCTTATAGGAGCTAGAAATACTGTTGGTACTATTTCCGTCGGCATAATAAAACAAATATGCTCTTACCGTGCCGCTGAACGAGCCGGCATGGATATGAATACTATCCCCAGCATTGACCGTGTGCAATTGCCAAAAATGGGTCCAACGATTATTATCAACTTGGAAGACCTGTGATCCGTTTTGAGTGCTTTGGCTATAGTCTTGATCGGTGACAATCCATTTTGTGTCATCAATAGTTCCCGTGCCTGGGTGAAATGAATAGCCTACATTATCAATGGTAATTGTCTGTTCGAAATCTGCATTTCCAAACAAATTTGTTCCGGGAGGAGTGCTTACCACGGTATTTTTACCCATGCGCTTATTCACAACAAGGTTTAAATTATCCAGGGGGTTAATTAATTGGAGACTAATGTTTTCTTCCCAGGTAAAAGGCCAAGATTCGCCAGTAGCCGGTAAGAAAAGCTCATAGCCCGGAGTTTCTTCGGGGACAATGATGGAGAATTGAGCCTTGTTATTCGCCTTTATCGTACTAATTGCAATGCGATTTCCGGCGGGATCAATTAAATGAAGCATACTGCCTTGAAGGTCCATAGGAAGATTGGCATCTTCTTTTAAACTCACGGTAAACTGTAGACGTTCGCTGGAACTCCAATTAAAATTTTCCGAAACACTCAATTCGCTAAATGATTGAGCGGCTGTCGGTGTATTCGTTTGCGAATCCTCTTTGTTGCACGCACTTAATGCGATAAATAGTCCTAAAATGGGGGCGTACTTTTTCATGTCTGCTTAATTACAAGGCTAAAGTGAGCCTTCTAATGGTGATTCATCGACAAAATTCGATTACTGGTCACAAATGTAAGATTAAAGGACATTCATTTCCAGTTCCTTAGCTTGCTAAAGAAAAAAGCCGGAGCTAAACCTCAGAAGAGGGACTCCGGCTTTTCAACCAACCAAACAAAACTATTACTCCAAAGAATCCGGCTAGAAGCGCCGGAGGCTCTTTGTTGATATTATTTAAACTCTTTATAAGAACGTATCGTATGCATTAAGGAAGATTTAACACTTTGTCAATGACATTTAAACTTCCGTTGTAGGCACTTATATCTGTTAGCAAAATGTGTGCCTTATTATTTGCATTGCTATTATTTCGCTTAACCATTAAATTTCCATTTTCCAAGAACACTTGAATAGGGCTATTTGCCATTCTGGTGCTCACGGTTTGACCTTCAACATTGTTCATTTGCCAGCATCCATTAACAATGTGACTATTAATTACTGACCGTAATTCGGCCAGGCCATATTTAGAGATAAAGCCATCCAGATCTCCGCACCTTTTCGCTTGGAAAAACTGATCAAATGCAGCATCATTGGGTGCCAAGATGGTAAGTGATTGCTGATCATTATTTAGCATGGGCGCAAGATTGCACAATTGCAAGGCCCGATCTAGAATACTGAAGCTGCTGCTATGAGCCCTAACCAGTTTCGTTAAGGTAGCAGGCCTTTGAATTTGATTGGTAAGATGTAGGTAAGAGCTCCCGATGGAGATATCTCTGTTTATTACATCAATCCACAATCCATTAACCCGCATTAGGTTTTTATCTCGCCAAATATGATGATAGACAGTTTTATTATTACCGTTTAGGGCCATGCTTGGCACAAAGGCCGAATGAATATTTTCAAACTTTACCGCTTCGGGAATAATATGACTACCAATCCAAGCATTATAGTGTTCGCTTCCTATGGTCGATTTAAGATTTGCAAAATCCGAGACCTCTAATTCGTCGAGGAACTTTTGCAGGGCCAGGTCATTAGGCACTAGGAAGGTTAATTCATGCCCTTCAAGCTCCAAATCGGAGATGCTTAATGCTTCGGCAAATTTTGCCGCCCCCGAAATTGCTTCCAAGTGCTCTTCGAAACTAAGAGGCCTTACTTCTTGCTGGTTCTCATCCTTAGAACAAGCAAAAACCAGTATTAGGCTGCAGAGTATAACTAGTTTTCGCATCATTACCTTTGATCTACATAAAGAGTACGCTGATGCTACTCAGAAGGTTTGGTAAGGAATTAATTTTTATGGCTTTTTTAAATATTTCTCGAATCTCATTTAATTACGGTGAGCAGCGTATAATCAGGAACTTAAGTCTGAGCTTAGAGCGAGGAAAACGTCTCGGCGTAGTCGGCTCAAGTGGCTCTGGTAAAACCACTTTGATGAGAATTCTTGCCGGTGAGCTTAGACCTGCTGAGGGGGGGATTTCACTGGATGGTGTTCCATTTGCTGATCAATTGAATGATAGGGTACCAGGTCATCCGAGCGTGTCCTTGATGGCGCAGGATTTTAATCTAGACCCAAATCTATCGGTTGACGATAACATTATCCGCAATGGGCGACATCTTTCTACTACCAATTTGAAACGGTATCTAGGTAAGGTACATCGAGCTTTTCAACTGGGGGCAATTAAGTCCCAGAAGGTGAGGACTTTGTCGGGAGGGCAAAAGCAAAGAGCCGCTTTGGCAGCCGCTTTATTAAGTAGTAATGAACTTCTTTTATTGGATGAGCCTTTTAGTCAGATGGACTACGCTTTAAAGCAAAATATCCTGCAATTTTTAGAAGAAGAACCTAATCTTAAGACGGTTATCATGGTTGGTCATGAACCCACGGATTTGATGAGGTACTGCGACCAAATAGCCGTTCTTGAGAAGGGTAGAGTACTTCAATTGGCGCCAGTTGAGCAGATTTATCATTTTCCCAAAAATGAAAGAGTGGCAGCCCTTACCGGGATGTATAATAAACTAGATCAGCAGGCTCAGGAACTTACGGGAATTTTTGAAGCCTTATTTCGACCCTTGCATTGCCGTTTAGAAGAAGGAGGGGATTGGACCTTAGAAAAAATTGAATATCATGCCTTTGGGCAAATTGGCACCCTTGTCCACTCAGCGGGAATTAGCGTGAAAGCGCAAATTCCACTCGAAGGTCATTATCAGATAGGAAGCCTTTGGCGATTGCGCATAAAAAAACCCTGACATCGTACGATGTCAGGGTCTTAAATATTAGAATCCAATCGGTTTTACTTCTTTACTCGATCTACGATGGCTTTGAACGCATCCGGGTGGTTCATTGCTAGATCAGCAAGAACTTTACGGTTTAATTCAATTCCTTCTTTCTTAAGTAATCCCATAAAAGCGGAATAAGACATACCGTGCTCACGAGAAGCAGCATTGATACGCTGAATCCATAGCGAACGGAAATTCCGTTTTTTGTTACGACGATCGCGATAGCTATACTGTAGACCTTTTTCTACAGCGTTCTTCGCTACTGTCCAAACATTTTTACGACGACCAAAGTAACCTTTGGCCATTTTCATCACCTTTTTGCGGCGTGCGCGTGATGCTACTGAATTTACTGATCTTGGCATAATGTTTAATTTTTTGTGCAAGGCGTTCCACTAGTGGAATCTTAGGGGCCTTACCCAGGGTTCATTAATAACTCTAATTAATTTATCAAATAGTAAGCTGCTTTTTGATGCTAGCTTCATCAGCTTTGTCAACCAAACCTGACTGGGTCAAATTACGCTTTTGCTTTGTCTCTTTCTTAGTAAGAATGTGACTCTTAAAAGCGTGCTTTCTTTTAATTTTACCGGTACCAGTAAGCTTAAAACGCTTCTTGGCACTGGATTTTGTTTTCATTTTAGGCATTGCTATTCGCTTTTATTTCGGATTCTAATATTATTTCTTAGGCGCAATCATCATAATCATGCGTTTCCCTTCTAATTTCGGTAAGCTTTCGACCTTTCCTAAATCTTCTAGGTCTTGAGCTAATCGCAGCAATAGGATTTCCCCTTTATCTTTAAATACAATAGAACGTCCTTTAAAGAATACGTATGCTTTTAATTTAGCTCCTTCCTTTAAAAAATTCTCTGCGTGTTTGCGCTTGAACTCGTAGTCATGATCGTCGGTATTGGGGCCGAAACGAATCTCTTTTACTACAGTCTTCTGCGCTTTTTGAGCGATTTCCTTCTGCTTCTTTTTCTGGTCGTAGAGGAATTTCTTGTAGTCAACGATTTTTGCAACAGGGGGATCGGCCTTTTCAGTAATTACTACCAAATCTAAACCACGATCAAGAGCCATTTTTAAGGCGTCTTTAGTGGCGAAAATACCAGGTTCCACATCCTCTCCAACTACCCTTAAATTGGGGAAGTTAATTTTTGCGTTGATTTTGTGTTTTTCCTCTTGAGGCTCTCTTCTTGGGCCTCTTCTTCTGTGATGAAATCTCTTTGCCAGAATTAATCTATTTAGTTAAACTTAAAATTATACTTCAAATTCGCCAATTTCGTCGCTGATTCTGGCGTCCAAGTGTTTAATGAATTCCTCCATACGCATGGACCCTAAATCTTCTCCGCCGTGTTTCCTTACAGAGACGGTGTTTTCTTGCGTCTCCTTTTCTCCTACAATAATCATATAAGGAATTTTGGAAACCTCGGCATCACGGATTTTTCGACCCGTTTTTTCAGCGCGCTCGTCAACGAGGGCGCGAAGGTCGTAATTTTTAAGCAATCCTGAAACTTTCTTGGCATAATCCAAATATTTGTCTGAGATTGGTAGGATAGCTATTTGGGTGGGCATCAGCCATAAAGGAAAGTTTCCACCACAGTGTTCCAATAAAACCGCGACAAACCTCTCCATGCTGCCAAAGGGTGCTCGGTGAATCATGACCGGACGATGATTCTCATTATCGGAGCCTTTGTATTCTAATTCGAATCGTTCTGGGAGATTGTAATCAACCTGGATTGTACCCAATTGCCATTTACGTCCTAAGGCGTCCTTAACCATGAAATCTAGTTTCGGCCCGTAAAAAGCAGCTTCGCCATATTCTACGACATAGTCGAGATCTTTCTCAATTACCGCTTCCTTAATTGCTTGCTCTGCCTTTTCCCAATTCGCATCACTGCCGATGTATTTAGTACGATCCTCCTGATCTCTTAATGATACTTGGGCAGTAAAGCTTTGAAAGTCCAAGGTTTTGAAAATATAAAGCACTAAGTCAATTACTTTCTTAAACTCATCTTTCAATTGATCCGGGGTACAGAAAATATGTGCATCATCCTGGGTGAAACCTCTCACCCGGGTAAGTCCATGCAATTCTCCGCTTTGCTCATATCGATAGACTGTACCAAATTCTGCAAAACGAATGGGCAAATCGCGATAGGAGCGAGGGGAACTTTTATAAATCTCACAATGGTGAGGGCAGTTCATTGGCTTTAAAAGATATTCCTCGTCTTCTTCCGGGGTGTTAATCGGTTGGAAGCTATCCTTGCCATATTTAGCATAATGGCCACTGGTGACATAAAGTTCTTTGTTGCCAATATGTGGAGTGATTACTGGATCATATCCAGCGGCGCGCTGTGCTTTTTTTAGAAATTGTTCCAAGCGTTCGCGTAATTCGGCGCCTTTAGGAAGCCATAAAGGTAGGCCTTGGCCAACCTTCTGCGAGAAGGTGAAAAGCTCCAATTCCTTGCCTAATTTCCGATGATCACGTTTCTTGGCTTCCTCCAAAAGTTCCAAGTACTCTTTGAGCATGGATGCTTTGGGAAAGGAAATACCATACACCCTAGTTAATTGAGGGTTGTGCTCATTTCCCCGCCAATAGGCACCGGCAACATTCATGATTTTTACCGCCTTGATAAAGCCAGTGTTAGGAATGTGTCCTCCACGACATAAATCGGTGAATTCCGCATGATCGCAAAAAGTAATCGTTCCATCCTCCAAATTTTCAATCAATTCGGTCTTGAAAGGATTCTCAGTGTAGAGCGCTAATGCATCCGCCTTGGTGACGGGGCGCATTTTAAATTCTGATTTTTGACGAGCATTTTCAAGCATTGCTTTTTCTAGCTTATCAAAGTCACCCTCACCAAATTCATGTCCATTGAAATCTACGTCATAGTAGAATCCATTTTCAATGGCCGGTCCAATTGTTAGTTTAATTCCCGGATACAATTGCTCTAAAGTTTGGGCAAGGAGGTGGGCCGATGAATGCCAAAAAGCTTGCTTACCTTCAGGGCTATCCCAGGTGTATAATATTAAATCGCCATCGCCCGGTAAGGGATCGTTGGCTTCCACCGTTCGCCCATTAAAGCTTGCAGATAAAACATTACGCGCTAGTCCATGACTAATGCTTTTTGCTACATCTAAAGCCGAACTTCCTTCTGGAACTTCCTTCTTACTGCCATCGGGCAAGGTGATTTGTATCATAATCCCTTAATTTTTGGGCTGGCAAAGATAGTAAGCCTAGGTGACAGATGCGAGGCAATAAATTAGGAGAGCCAATTATTATGAAATAACGGAACAAGGTCCCTACAAGAGGGTTAAATTGGGGTAAAATAAAATGGGCCAAGCCGGGATTATCGCAAGCTAGCAATGTTTGATGCTAAGCCCGTACCTTCGCTTTCAATTAAGACATTATGACCAAAGAAGAAATCTTAGGCCTCTACAATATTGGAAATAGGAATACTCTAATGGAAACCTTGAATATAGAGTATACGGATGTTTCATTAGATCCTCCAATGCTGGTTGCAACCATGCCGGTTAACTCCAAGGTTCATCAACCCATGGGTCTACTGCATGGAGGAGCCTCCGCAGCTTTGGCCGAAAGCCTTGGTAGCGCTGCTAGTTTTATGCTGATTAACCGAGAAAATCAAGCGGTAGTAGGAATGGAATTGAGCTGTAATCATTTGCGTTCGGTGCGCGAAGGCATGGTGAAAGGTGTAGCTAAAATCATTCACCAGGGAAAGAGCACCCATCTTTGGGAAATTGAAATTTTCGATCTAGAGGAAAGGCTGATTTCCCATTGTAAATTGACCAATATGGTAATCCCTAAACGCAAGGCTTGATAAGGCATGGCCGAAACGGATATTTTTTTAGCCATTAGGGTTCCTCGAGGGGAATTGAAGTATTACATCCCAAGTCCCAATTCTCCGAACATTTTTCACTTTCAAGCTTGGTCAGGAGACTATATTCAGGTACCAATGGAGGAAACAGCGGCCTGGCAGGATGTTCCTTGTTTTTTTGGCGAAGAACAGTATGAATCCTCAAAGGAGGAATATTTGAATCTACTGCAGCAAGCAATTGGGAGTTTAAAGGACGGACAGGCCACCAAAGTGGTTCTCTCGCGCTGCAAAAAAGTGAGCTACAATAAGGAATTGGAGAATATAGTGAGCGATCTGGCAGAGCTTTACCCAAATGCATGTGTATATCTCTTTATTCACCCGGAGGCCGGAACGTGGTTGGGGGCAAGTCCCGAAAACCTGGTGAGTATTGAAAACTCAGTGATGAAGACCAGCAGCTTAGCGGGTACCAAATCATGGGAAGAAAGAAAAATGCTTGCGCAGAAGGAGCTTGAAGAGCAGGGCATCGTGACACAAACTATTTATGATGATTTGCGATTTGCTGGTTTGGAGGATATTGAGATAGGCCAAACGGAAGTATTAAGGGCAGGACATTTGGCGCATTTTCACACCGAGATAAAAGCTAGAGTGCCTAAACAAATGCCTCTTTTAGATTTAGCCAATGTAATACATCCTAGTCCAGCGGTAGGAGGCATGCCCAAAACTTGGAGTCGAGAGTTTATCAATCGAATGGAGGGCCAAAATCGCCGCTATTACACCGGTTTTTATGGATGGTTTAATTTAAGCATGAAGCAAGCTAGGTTTTGGGTTAACTTGCGGTGTGCCGAGGTACTTGGTGATAAGGAAATTGCACTATATGTCGGCGGCGGTATTACTGCCGATAGTAATGCTGAAGCCGAATGGCAGGAAACCGAAAATAAGGCCTTAACAATTTTGAAGGTGCTAAACTAAATATGCAAAGAACATCGTCCCTATACAATGCAAGGCTCTTGGCGAGAGTTTTAAAGGAACATCATTGCCGGCATTTGGTGGTAGCCCCAGGTAGCAGAAATGCTCCGCTTATTAGGGCTTGTACCCTAGAGGGATTTGAAACCTATTCAATTCCTGATGAACGAGCCGCCGCTTTTACCGCATTGGGGATGGCCTTAGAAAAAGGAGAGCCTGCAGCAGTTATTTGCACCAGCGGATCAGCAGCGGCGAATTTCTTGCCCGCCGTAACCGAAGCCTTTTTTCAAAAAGTTCCCTTGGTGGTGATTACGGCCGACCGACCTAAGGAATGGGTGGGCCAAGGAGCAGGGCAAACCATAATGCAGGAAGGTATATATGGCAGTCATATTTTGGGTGAGGCAAATTTGATTCGTGAGCCTCAAGATGAATTATCTCGGCAGTACAATTTGAGAATTAGTCAGGAAGCCCTTCTAAACCTTAATAAGGGGCCAGTGCATATAAATGTACCTTTTGATGAGCCCTTGTATGATGAATATGAAGGTCCCCAAGAGCATTTCAGGATAATCCGCAGACCCGCCACAGAACGGAGATTAAGTGAAAGGGATTTCACCGATCTTATAGCTCAATTTGAGACAGCAAAACGTCCCATGATTTTGGTGGGGCAAATGGCTCCTAACGAAAAGCTGGAGAAGGCGCTAGCCCTTTTAATGGAAAAGCGTCCTTATTTACTATTGAGTGAAACACTTTCTAATCTAAATCACATTCCAGGTGTCCATAGTATTGATCGCCTGGTTAATACCTTGGCAGATCAGGAAGAGAGTCTGTTACAACCGGACTTACTAATAAGCCTAGGAGGCGAAATAGTTAGTAAGAAGGTGAAAGCTTATCTAAGGCAGGGTGATTTTCCGCATTGGCATTTTACGGAAGATGCTGTATTCAAGGATACCTTCCATAAATTAACCTTGAACCTAGATTGCAATGCTGCTTGGTTCTTCAGTAGTCTGGCGGGTGAAATTAACCCTGCCGCTAATGACTGGGTGCAGGAATGTTTGCAACTAGAAGCTAGAAAGGCGGAGTTGCATCGTCAATTTATGGAGAGTGCTCCCTTTAGCGACCTTAAGGCTTATGCAGAGATAATTAAGCATCTCCCGGAAGGGGCGATTCTACATTGTGCTAATAGCGCCGGAATTCGTTATGCACAATTATTCGATCATCGCGATGATATTAGACATTATGCAAATCGGGGTACAAGTGGTATTGATGGAAGTACTTCCACGGCTATTGGTCATGCTTTGCTGACGGATGCTCCAGTTATCCTGGTTACCGGTGATGTAGCTTTTCAATATGACAATGCGGCCTTTTGGAACGATCGTTTACCGACCAACCTGAAGGTGATTGTTATCAATAATGGGGGAGGGAATATTTTTAGGATAATTAAAGGGCCGGATAAGATTCCGGATTTTGAGCGTTTTCAAGAAACTCGTCATTCCCTTGAACTTTCCGCAGTGGGACAGATGTATGATATACCATGGATAAAACTCAGTAATCAGGAAGACCTAAGATTGCATTTAGATTCTTTTATGAGCCAGGATAAATTGCAGATTATGGAAATCCAAACCCCGAGAAAGGAAAGTCCTGATATCTTGAAATCCTACTTTAATTTTTTGAGAAGGCATTAATGCTATTAGAAAATCTAAATATTGATACGGCGGATTTACCCCGTTTGGAGGATCGGGATTTTAAACCGGTTCAAAAGGACTATTTCTACTTTCGAATTAGTTCTTGGTCCTTATTCTTTTTCATGCTGTGCGTCCTTGGAGCAATGATTAGCCTTTTTGGCCAATTGTATTTCGGCTATTGGTTGTTTCCCATTCTTGGCCTTTGGTTATGGGCGCTAATTGTAGAGCGAATTGCCTTTAAATTTCGGGGATATAGCGTCAGAGATTTGGACGTTTCTTTTAGGAGAGGCTGGTTGTTTAAACGTATGACAACCGTTCCCTTAAATAGAGTTCAGCACTGTGAATTTAGTCAAGGTCCCATTAGCCGCCTATTTGATTTAGCCACGGTGAAAATTTTCACGGCAGGCGGTACCTCTAGTGATTTAGATATTCGGGGCTTGCATAAGGAAGAGGCTATAAAGCTAAGGGATCATATTATGGAGCTCAGCAGCCGCCATGTCTAACTTGGATCTTCATCGGCCGCAAAGGCAAGCACCTTTAGGTGTTGCCATCATGTTCCTGCAAAATATAAGACGCGCGGTAAACTTCGTGGTGATTGTATTATTTGCCAGCTTGGGTCGGGATTTCTCCATATTGGGTTGGGGTTATTTCGAATGGGGTGTGGTGGTCGCCGTATTCTTTTTGATATTCAGCTTTTTGCAGTACCGGAAATTTTACTTCTATGTTAATCACGAGCACTTTATAATCGAAAAGGGGGTATTCCGTCAGGAGAAGTTAAACGTACCCTTTGCAAGAATTCAATCGGTAAATGCCAAACAGAATATAGTCCAGAGAGTCTTAGGCTTAGTTGGACTAAAGATTGATACTGCCGGCAGTATTCAACAGGAAATAGTGATTCCCGCACTTTCCAAGGATTATGCAAATGTATTGCGTGACTATTTGATGGAAAGGCGCTACGAGTTTGAAAAGGAGAGCGAAGAAGGGGACGCGGTAGATAAAGAATCAAAAAGTCAGGATGCTCGACCAAAAAGACGTGAGCCCTTATTAAAATTAGACATTGCCGATCTTCTGAAAGTGGGATTTACCCAGAATCATTTGCGATCTGGGCTGGTCCTATTCGCCATTGTAAATGGCTATATCTGGCAGTTTGAGGAATTACTCATTAAGCCTTTTGAACCCTATTTAGCGGAGACCGCGGAGAGCTTCATCGCTAAAGGTCTTATACTATTGCCTATAGGATTTTTAGCCTTCATCATTATTTCGGTCCTGACCTCGCTGATTAGCACGGTACTACTATTCTTTGATTTTCAATTCTACCTCACCGACGAAGGGATGGATATTGAATCAGGTCTAATAAATAGGAATAGTTATAATGTTCCTTATGAAAAGATTCAATATTTCCAGTGGGAGTCGAATCCTCTCCGTCGCATTATTGGTTATCGGACTTTAAAGGTTAAGCAAGCAGGGATGCAAGCCGTGAATGAGCGAAAGCTGATTGGAATACCTGGCCTAAAAGCCCGGGGCTTAATTAAGATATTGAAAACTCAATATCCTCATCGCGAAAGCGGCAAGTTTACCATTTATAAAGCGCATCGATTACTCTTTATACAGAGATTTGTCTGGCAAGGCCTAGTGCCGGCCCTTATTTTCAGCGCGGTATTATTCTTAGAAGATTTCGGTTACCTGTATTTTCTACCCGTTTTAAGCTATTTGCTGTTTGTAGGGTTCTTAAGTTATAGATTTTGGCAAAGTTTTAAACTAAGGCTCAGTAGGGATTTTCTCCAAGTTTATCGCGGATATATATTTCCTAAGCGCATATTGATTCCCAACTTTAAATTACAGAATGTCACTATACGCCAGAGCTTTTTGCAGAAAATAAGGGGAATTGTTAGCATACAATTGCATACCGCTGGAGGTACAATTAGACTAAGGCATCTCCCTGAAACCGATAGTCGTGAATTATATGACTATCTCTTGTATTGTATCGAATCCAGTTCTGAGAAGTGGATGTGATTCTAAGGTCTATATTTGCCTTTCAAATTTTTTAATGTCGGGTATAGAGGTTTGGATAGCTGCAGCAAGGTTACGCACTTTGCCTTTGGCCTTTGCTAGTATTATTCTAGGTAATGCATTGGCATTGGCCCAGGATAAATTTGATCTATGGATATTTATATTATCCCTTCTAAGCACCTTATTTTATCAGGTTTTATCCAATTATGCCAATGACTATGGTGATGGAATTAAAGGTACCGATGCCAAGCGAGTAGGAGAGGCAAGGGCTATTGCCTCTGGACTCATTAGCCCCGCAGCCATGAAAAGAGCGGTTGGTTTATTTACCATGCTGTCCATTTTATCTGGAACCGCTTTAAGTTTTTACGCTTGCCGAGATTTGCCTTGGATGTATGCAGGGGGATTTACCTTCCTTGGCCTTCTAGCAACTTGGTCCGCAATAAACTATACCGTAGGTCCAAACGCATATGGATATGCCGGCTTGGGTGATTTATTTGTGCTAATTTTCTTTGGATGGGTGGGCGTTGGAGGCTCCTATTATTTACAGACTACTACCTGGTCTTGGACTATTTTGTTACCCGCCTCGGCAGTTGGTTTGTTAGCCATGGCGGTTTTGAATTTAAACAATATGCGAGATCGAGAAGGTGATGCAGCTAGTGGTAAGAAAACTTTGGCCCTGCGATTAGGCGTGCAAGGCTCAAAAGCCTACCATACTGTGCTACTGATACTTGCCTTTGATTTAGCATTTTTATACAATAGATTACATCCAAGTAATATCTGGCAAAACCTATACTTCCTAACTTTACCTCTTATAATACTCAACCTCCGAAAAGTACTTAAGGCAAGTCAACCGAAAGATTATGAGCCGCTTTTAAAACAAATGGCTTTAACTACTTTGTTCTTTGCTATACTCTTCGGCTTGGGCAAAACCTTATGACCGCAAGCTGGGCTAAATACTTACTGAATTTTAAGCAACCTGCTGGAACTTCTCGTGGTGTTCTTAGGCAGAAGGAGGCTTACTTTATCCGTTTGGAAACAGATGGAGAAAGTGGATTGGGTGAGTGTGGCCTTCTTCGGGGTTTGAGTTATGATGACCGACCGGAATACGAGTCATTTTTAGCCGATATATGTACTCAAATTGATTCCCTGGAAACGGCTGAAGGTCTTGTCTCAGAACTGGATGATTGGCCTAGTCTACAGGCTGGTCTCGAAATGGCTATCCTGGATTTAAAGTGCTCTGATCATCTTATATTCCCTAGTGATTTTACCGATGGTTATGAGCGTCAAGCGATTAATGGCCTGATCTGGATGGGAGAGAAGGAGTTTATGATGGAGCAAATTGAGAGTCGAATAGAACAGGGCTTCCTGGTTTTAAAAATTAAAATCGGCGCCATTGATATTGCTCAAGAATTGGAATTACTTGCTAAAATTCGCAAGCGCTTTGGCCCACATGAATTGCAACTACGAGTTGATGCGAATGGGGCATTCTCAGCTAAAGAGGTGCCAGGACTTCTTAAGGAATTGGATCATTTAAGAGTGCATTCAATTGAGCAACCTATTCCTAAGGGCAAGTGGAAGCAAATGGCTAAGATTTGCCGAGAAACAAGCGTTCCAATAGCCTTGGACGAGGAATTAATCGGGGTGATAGACAAAGAGTCCAAAATTGAAATGCTCGAAACCATTCAGCCGAAATACATCATTCTAAAGCCGTCATTTCTTGGAGGATTTAAGAAAAGCGAAGAATGGATTAGTCTGGCGGAAGACCGTGGCATAGGATGGTGGGTAACTTCCGCTTTAGAATCAAACTATGGTCTATCGGCAATATCCCAGTGGAACTATAATCTATACGGCTATCATGCTTCTGGCTTAGGTACAGGATCTCTTTACACCAATAATTTTGAAAGCCCCCTGCATCAAGTAAGAGGCACTATTGCTTATGATCCAGAAAAAACCTGGGATATGAGTGCTTTAGAATTTAAATAGGGGGAAAATAAAAAGCGCCGCAGGGAAACGGCGCTTTCTAACTAAACAGGGTACTAATGGTTGTTAAACCAATCTATAAGGAACTGTACTCAAATAACGGGCGGGTTTGGAATAAGGTTGGGCCTAAGGAAAGAAAAATCTCAAAAAATAGTTAACTAATTGAAAATCAAGTCAAAAAAATACTGTTCGGAGCAATATTTTTCTCAACTCACAGAATTGTACGACTGGTTTGTCAATTCTCATCAAGCCTTGCAGGTCTATACTTCGGGCAGCACCGGAAAACCCCAATTGATTGAGCATTCTAAGGAGGCGGTGCTGGCATCAGCGAAGGCGAGTGTAGAATATTTTGACTTAGATGCGAATTCCAAAATTTTATTAGGCATCCCCTTGGATAAGATAGGAGGAATTATGTTGGCCATCCGGGCATTTATAGCCGAGGCAGAAATACTTCCGGTAGATCCTCAGAAAAACCTTTTTACAGATATTCCTGGGGATTGGACCTTTGACTTCTGTTCAATGGTTCCTAATCAGGTGGCCGCTTGTGAGCAGCATTGGCATCGTCTTGGAATTATTTTAATAGGTGGAGGGCCGATTGATCAGGGCCTTCAAGACTTAGTTTATAAAAAGCAAGGGGTAAGTTCTTTTTATCAAAGCTATGCGAGCACCGAAACTATTTCTCATGTTGCTGTACGAAAGCTTTCCCCAGAATTGGACTCCGATTATCAGGCTTTGCCTGGGGTTAGCTTTAGCACCAATAGTACTCAAGCCCTAATAATAGACGCTCCGCATATCGGGGTTAAAGAGCTAGTAACCAAGGACCAGGTCGAATTATACTCTGATCGTTCTTTCCGATGGTTGGGTCGCCTGGATAATGTAGTGCTCAGCGGTGGTTTAAAGCTCTACCCAGAAGAAATTGAAGGGAAGATAAATTGGCCTTTTCCATTTTTCCTTAGTGGGAGGGAAGATCAAGTCTTAAGCGAGAAGTTAGTATTAGTAATGCAGGAGAAGGATTTTAATCCTCTTTTAATTACTCTAATAAATGAAATGGTTTCCGGCCCTGAAAAACCGAAGTCCTTCATTTTGATTGAGGAAATGCTCTATACCAGCACCGGTAAGATAAAACGCCAAGAAAGCCTTTTGAAAATTAAGCGGGAGATTTCTGTGAACTAAGGGGTCTTCTTGACCAAAACCCGGCCAAACTCAGTCCAGTTATGATATGCCAGATGCCCCACCAGGCGGCGACCATGGCCATTCCACCTAATCCATCAAAAAAGGCAAAAATCAGCACTAGGCCTAAACCCGAATTTTGGATGCCGGTTTCGATAGAAAGGGTTCGCCGATCTCTTTGGGGTAATCTACCAAGACTTGCTACAGTATACCCTAGGCTTAGTGCCAATAAATTGTGGACAAAGACCAGGCCAAGAACCAGGTGAATCTTATCAAGGAATAATTGATAATTCTTACTAAAGGCGATTAGTACAAATCCAATGAAAATCAAAATGGAGCCAATTCTGAAAAAGGGTGCCATGGCCTTGGCGAGCTTAGTCAACTTATACTGTACAGCAATCCCCATTATTAACGGAATGAGAATAATGGTAAAGACGGTCTTGCTGACTTCCCAAATATCCAGCTCAATGCTAGTGAGGATTTCGGCTGAAGGCGGGTATAAGGACCCATAGATTTGAAAATTAAGCGGCGTAAAAAGAAGGCTGAGAAAGGTGGCGACGGAAGTTAGTCCGACCGAAAGCGCAGTATTGCCCCCGGATAAGTGACTCATGAAGTTGGAAATGTTACCACCTGGACAGGCGGCAACCAGTATCATGCCTAATGCGATACTAGGGGCAGGCTGCAATATCCAAATAAGGATGAAACTCGAAAGAGGTAAAAGAATAAACTGACTAAGTAATCCCAAGAGGGTAGAGCGAGGATTCTTTAATAATATCTTGAAGTCATTTATCTTAATCTCTAGGGCAATACCAAACATGATAATTGCCAGACAAATGTTAAGGAGAAAAAGAGAATCGCTGCTAAAGTTTAGCCTAATACTGTCAATACTGTCCATAAAACCCTGCTAAGAACCCTAAAATAGTACTTCTAGCGGGATAAATTTTTAAAGCTTGCTCAACTTCCTACTTATTTGAAATACCGCCGGGCATAGATTGGCGTTTTTCTCCGTTAGAAAAAGTATTTGATGCATTCGATTGCGGTCAGTATGGGGGTATTCCCGACAGGCTTTAGGTCGAACTTCATAGATACTGCAATAATTATCTGAGCCTAAAAATGGACAGGGCAGGGTTTTCATTACCCAATCACCGTCCTCATCAAGCTTAACATACTGATCCATAAAAGTCCCAGACTTCATGCGTAAATGTTTGGCGATGCGGTCAATGTCTTGTTGCAATAAACGAGGACCAGCCGTTTTACAGCAATTTGCGCAACTGAGGCAATCAAATTCTGAGAATACCTCCTCATGCGCATTGGCAAAGGCCTTATCCAAAACTTTGGCTTTGGTTTTCTTAAGCTTATTGAAAATTTGCTTGGTTTCCTTTTGCTCTTCCTTTGCTTGAAGACGAAAGGCTTCTAGGTCAAAATTATTTTCCACGGCCTTGGAGTACTATTATTACCGTGTAAATTAAGATTTTGATGTCATTCAGGAGCGACATGTTTTCAATGTAAATAACATCAAATTTTAGTCGCTCTACCATTTCAGATACATTCGAGGCATAACCAAATTTGACCATTCCCCAAGAAGTAATGCCTGGCTTCACTTTTTGTAGATAGCGATAATGGGGGGCATACTTTGAAATTTGCTCCATGTAGTACTTCCGCTCGGGTCGAGGTCCTACGATCGACATGTCACCAATAAGTACATTGAAAAATTGCGGCAGTTCATCAAGGCGATATTTACGCATAATTCTGCCCCAAGGGGTTATGCGGTCGTCATTTTCGCTACTTAGCTGAGGACCATGACGCTCAGCATCCGGAATCATAGAGCGAAATTTAAACATGTAAAATTCCTTGCCGTGGATACCTACTCTTTTCTGTTTAAAGAACACTGGGCCACGATCAGCAATTTTAGTAATCATCATTACCACCAAGAACAGAGGGGAAAGGACAATTAAGACCAATAGGGAAGAAACAAAATCAAATATCCTTTTGATAAACATTTGCCAAGGGGGCATCAATTGGTGATTGATTTCCACCAAAGGGATAGATCGCATGGATTCCATCCGCACTTTGCCTGAGATAATGTCGTAAGTGTCAGGGATCATTTTAATCTTTACCGCGGAGGTTTCCAGTAAATTAAGCACCTCTTCCAGCTTATCGTGCTCCGAAGACTCAATGGCTATAATAACTTCCTCGATTTGGTAATCGGCAATAAATTTTGGCAAATCCAGGTGATTACCGAGGTGCTCCAAATTTTTTTCTAGCAGGAATCGAATATTATTATCCACGCTTACAAATCCGACAAATTGATGTCCAGTTTTCCGATTACTGCTGTCGTTCAATTTGGCATAAAGCTCTGCTGCCTTCTCATTACTCCCGATCATCAGAGTATTGAAGAAAATTTTACCACTTCTGGTTCGGTAGGCGGTCCTTGTGGTAAGCAGGGTTCGGAAGAGGGTGGTAAAAAAGAAATGACTCGAGAAATAAACTAAAAACCCGCGATAATAATCGGTATAACTAGATACCGAGTCGTCGAGAATCAGAGCAAAGAAAATAAAAATGCTTCCTAAGAAACTGCTATTGAAGGTATAGAAGATGTCCTTTAAGCGGGAGCGACGGTAAATGTCACGGTAAAAATCGGTGATATGGTAAACTGTCAACCAGAATATCGGAATCATCAATAAACCGATGAAGTAACTCTGACTAAACTCTAAATGGCTTAGACCAAATTTTTCGGCTTCCACTACTAATTTTCTAAAAACAAAGAGCACCGTATAACCTAAGATAGCGGCGACGCCATCCCAAAATTGGTATTTTAGACTTTGAATTTTAGGCTTTTTCACGGAATGTAAACCAGCTTAATATTATCAAGATAGATGCGAGCTTCCGGGATGTTATCAGGTTTTTGGGCACGTATCAAGATCTGGTAACTGGGCGCCCCCACAAAGGCTTGAAGTTCCGATACTAGATTTATATAAATCTTATTCCATTCACTTTTAGGAAGGACACCGGCCGTAACATCACTTTGATCACCACTAGGGTAATTGGCAATTAAGCCAAAGCCAACTTGAGCATTGGTCCGATAGCTTACTTCTAGATACAGATTCTGCGTACCAGGAGGGATACTATAGGCTACTACGGAACTCAGATCTAATTGTGGGTTAAGATCATCCAATACAATTAGACCCGATTCGGTATTAGGCTCGGGGCTATTGCTTCCAAAGGCTTGGAATTGAAAAATGCTATCAGCATCATCCACTTTAACAAAATTGGTATCGCTAAAAACTGTACGCTGAAAGTTTAGGCCTGGATCATCAAAGTCTTCTACGATAATGACCTCATAAAAATCCCGATAGCCAACGATAAGTTCGTTTTCAGGAATTTCTAAAGTATCTGGTGCACCGCCCGTTTTGGCGAAATCAAAATCTAGATTTATGGGACTAAAGGAGGCGTTGATGGCACGAAAGGAACTAATTCCGTTGGTGTTGATTCCCGCAAAAAGTCTCAGTGCATTGTTTCCCTCGCGCGGTATTACGGGTACAATCGCTGGTAATTCATAAGCCCCAACAATTTCATTATTTAAATAGACCCAAACGGTGGTGATATTAGAATGCGCGGTGCCCTCTTCCGAGTAATCAGTCTGAAGATGAATCGCATCAATCTTAAGGTATAGAGGCTCCGCCGCTTCTTCAGTAGAACAAGCGGAGAAAAATGCACTAAATGTAAGGGCCACTAATAATGACCGGAGTAATTGTTTTGCCATCTCTTGCAATTACGCAATGTGGTTGAGGTTTTGCTGGATTTTCTGTAGGATATCTTTCGCCACTTTCAAGGCTCGATAACCATCCTCTAGGGTAACGCTCACCTCCTGCTTTTTATTGATTGCGGATGCAAAAGAATGTAATTCTTCTTGAATAGCGTTAATGGGAGGGCAATCTGGCTTTTCAAAATAGATTTGTTTTTTCTTTCCATCTCCCAAATCCATTATCATGGCGTAAGGATCATCGTGGTCTACCTCGTTCTTCATGCGCACCAATTCACTTTCTTTTTCTAAGAAATCTACTGTGATATAGGCGTCCTTTTGGAATATTCTCGTTTTACGCATGTTTTTCAATGAAATCCTGCTGGCCGTGAGGTTTGCAACACATCCATTTTCGAACTCGATACGCGCGTTTGCAATATCGGGACTTTCGCTAAGTACCGCAACTCCGCTGGCTGATATTGCTTTAACTTCACTTGGAACTGCGTGCAAAACGATATCTATATCGTGAATCATTAAATCCAAAACCACGGGAACATCCGTCCCGCGCGGATTGAATTCAGCAAGTCGATGCGTTTCTATGAACATCGGATTCTTGATCTGATCCTGGACGGCTGTATATGCAGGGTTAAACCGTTCAACATGGCCAACCTGAGCGAGAATATTAGCTGCGCGACTTAGTTGAATTAGCTCCTGAGCTTGTTTGGGAGATTCGGTAATTGGTTTTTCGATGAAGAAATGTTTAGCCTTCTGAATTGCCTTTATGGCTAGATCGTAGTGACTAAGAGTGGGGGTAACAATATCAATTACATCTACGGTATCCAAAAGTTCGTCGATACTAGAATAGGCTGTTAAACATAGCTCTTTTGAAACTATTTCCGCTTGGCTAGATAGGGGGTCGTAAAAGCCAACTAATTCGTAAACCTCAGGTAGGTTTTTCAGACACTTAAGGTGAATCTTGCCCAGATGGCCTGCACCTAAAACACCAATTCGCAATTTCTGCTCCTTCATGGCCCAAATTTACGGCATACCCTTAAAGTAAGGCAGATTTCAAGGTTTAAGTGTTCACAAATTCCCATTTATTTTTGGAGTCTGTGGATTCTGACCGAGCACTTATTCCCAAATTTGTACTGTGGCGGATTTAGCTCGACATAAAGGCATGCGAAATAAGCTAGTAAGGATACTGATTGCGAAGGGAATTCGCGATAAGAGCGTTCTATCCGCCATTGGGAAGGTGCCACGGCATCTTTTTATTGATAGCAGTTTCGAGGATTTTGCTTACCAGGACAAGGCATTTCCGATTGCGGCAGGGCAAACAATTTCCCAGCCCTATACCGTAGCCTTTCAATCTGAGAAGTTAGGGGTTAGTCCCGGTATGAAAGTGCTTGAGGTAGGAACGGGTAGTGGATACCAATCTGCGGTACTTTGTGAAATGGGGATCAAGATGTATAGTATCGAACGCCAAAAGGAGCTGTTTGATCATACCAAGCCGCTGCTTAAGGGTTTAGGTTATCAGTTGTATATGAAGTTTGGTGATGGCTACGCAGGTCTCCCAAACCATGCCCCCTTCGACGGTATTATTGTTACGGCTGGAGCGCCGGAAATCCCTAAGGCCTTGCTTCAACAGTTAAAGATTGGAGGCAAGCTTGTAATCCCAGTGGGGAAGGAGGTTCAACGTATGAAAGTAGTGAGTCGCAAGTCGGAACGGGATTTTGAAATTGTAGATCATGGAGATTTTAGATTTGTCCCCATGCTACATGATCGCAATGCTTAGAATGACTCCTTTAATCCTTTGCCCATAAATACTAGACCCTGTCCATTATAGTATAGCTCATACTCAATTTCCACCAAGGTCTCAAGATCATTTAATTCATAGAAAATACGCAGGGTACAGCGATATTGATTTTTCCATTTGGTTTTTTCGACTTCATTACTAAAGTAGGAGATCCATCCTCCTTCATCAAGTAATTCATTATAGCTGTACACTAAGTTGCCAAGGCTCGTTTCAAACTGATATTTCTCCTGGGCGTATTCCTTATTCTTCCTGATCTCCCATTCTTGTTTTTCATCCTTGCTTAAATCCTGCTCTTCGATGAATTGTCTCCAGGTTTTTATCCGAATGTACTCCAAAGATGGGTAGTCCGTGGTATCGGATAATAATAAAAAAAGCTCCCGGCCGAATTTCTCAAAATCAGCCTCAGTTTGAGCGGAAGCCTTAAAACTCAGGGCTATGAAAAGCGAGAGTAGGAGGCTCCGTAAAGAGTAATTAGTAATTGTCACCATCTAATAAGTCGCCAATGCCGCCCAAGATACTACCTTCTCCTTTTCGGCCACCATTCATTTTTGGTGCAGAAGCAATAATCCGATCTGCCAATCTACTAAATGGTAGGGATTGGATGTACACCTTACCTGGACCCCTAAGGGTGGCATAAAAGAAACCTTCACCTCCGAACAGACTATTCTTCAGTCCACCAATGAATTCAATATTATATTCTACACTGGGTTGAAAGGCTACCAAACAACCTGTATCCACTTTTAGTACCTCGCCATGGCTTAAATTTCTTTCGATTATGGTACCGCCGGCATGCAAAAAGGCCCAACCGTTTCCCTCGAGTTTTTGCATGATGAATCCTTCACCACCAAATAGACCAACTCCTAGTTTCTTTCGGAATTCTAGGCTTACACTAACCCCTTTGGCCGCACAGAGGAAGGCATCTTTTTGGCAAATAATTTTACCCCCTTCTTCTCCTAAGTGAAAGGGGATTATTTTACCGGGATAGGGGGAAGCGAAGTATACCTTTTTCTTGTTGTGTCCTTGATTGCTGAAAGCCGTCATAAAAAGGCCTTCCCCGGTTAGGGCCCTTTTACCAGCATTCCATACCTTACCGAGGAAGCTTTCATTTTCTTTGGAACCATCCCCGAAAATGGTTTGCATCTGGATTTCTTGATCCATCATCATCAGGCTACCTGGCTCGGCAATTGCGGTTTCGGAAGGATCCAGTTCGATCTCCACGGCTTGCATCTCTTCGCCAATTAGGCGATAATCTATTTCGTCTGCTTGCATATCTATGATTAAGCTAAGTGCTATTGGAAATTAATTTGGAAGGTAAAGCTTTGACCGGTATTTCCTTTGGGGAGATAGATTTTCATCTCTTCCAAAGCCTTGGTAATTTGTAAGGCTGAGAAGCCATTGGCTCCTACCAGCTTTTTTACCCTTACTTCATGGTCGGCTGACACCTCTAATTCAACTTCTAATTTATCAAGGGTCATTTGCCCTACAAGAGCTGATGGAAATTGAAACTCCGAATTCACCTGAATCAGAAATTGAGCCTGGCTTAAAGCACTGCCCCCACTGTTTTCTCCCGAGGCTTGGAGGCCTGATGATAGCATAGCTAAGATCAAGCTGAAGAATAATGATTTCATGTTTTTGTTGTTTTCGTTACTGGGTTAGTATAAAAACCGCGCCGAAAATTACAGAGGCATGAAAAAATTTGAGAATTGGTGCTGGGGAGCAAGAAAAAAGGAGAACAATTTGTTCTCCTTTAATTCTTAGTAAGATAATAAGTGCCCTGGTTTTGTGGCCATTGCACTGGCGGGTGGGGCAAATCGCGTAAGCTTTATTCCTTTCACCGCGTAGGTGTATTCATCCATAGTGGGGGTTCTTCCCAAAATTGCCGACAGGACAACCACCGGCGTGGAAGCCAACAAGGATTCACCTTTTTTGCGATCGGAATCGGCAACCACTCTTCCCTGGAACAGGCGGGTAGAGGTAGCCATTACGGTATCACCTTTTTCTGCCTTTTCTTGATTTCCCATGCAAAGGTTACAACCTGGTCTCTCTAGATATAGGATGTTCTCGTATTCGGTCCGGGCAGTGGTTTTAGGAGCGGCGTCATTAAATTCAAATCCAGAGTATTTCTGTAAGATTTCCCAATCTCCCTCTTCCTTGAGCTCCTCAATAATATTGTATGTCGGTGCGGTAACTACTAAGGGCGCTTTGAATTCAACTTTGCCGTATAATTCCTCTAAATTCTTCAGCATCTTAGCCACAATTTTGATGTCGCCTTTATGCACCATACATGATCCTACAAAACCTAAATCCACATGCTTATCGCCGCCGTAATAAGATAGCTCGCGAATCGTATCATGGGTATATCGTTTAGATACATCCTCGTTGTTTACATCGGGATCGGCAATCATAGGTTGATTGATAATATCTAAATCAACTTCAAATTCGGCGTAGTATTTAGCGTTTTCATCTGGAGCCAAAGGAGGCTTCTTCCCTGATTGAATTTCGGAAATACGATTATTCGCCTTGTCGATTAAGCTTTGCAAGACTTGATTGTCATTGTCCATGCCTTTGTCAATCATTACTTGTATTCGACTCTTGGCAATTTCTAATGACTCAATTAGGGTATCAGGCTGCGAAATACAGATAGATGCTTTGGCTTTCATTTCCGCAGTCCAATCGGTAAAGGTGAAGGCCTGGTCTGCCAATAAGGTACCGATATGAACTTCGATAACTCGGCCTTGAAATACATTTTCTCCTTTAAAGTGTTTGAGCATTTGGGATTGGGTCGCATGAACAACGTCACGGAAGTCCATATGATCAGGCATTTCACCTTTAAAAGTCACCTTTACGGATTCAGGAATTGGCATCGCGGCTTCTCCTGTGGCGAGGGCCAGAGCCACGGTTCCTGAGTCAGCTCCAAAAGCAACTCCTTTCGACATTCGCGTATGTGAATCACCCCCAATAATTATTGCCCAATCATCGATAGTGATATCATTTAAGACCTTGTGAATTACATCTGTAAGAGGATGATATACCTCTTTGGGGTCTCTACCGGTAATCAAACCAAAGTCATGCATAAACTTCATTAGGCGAGGCGTATTGGCTTGGGCCTTATAATCCCAAACCGATGCAGTATGGCAACCTGATTGATATCCTGCATCAACAATTGGAGAAATAACCGTTGCCGCCATCATCTCTAACTCTTGAGAGGTCATTAAGCCGGTTGTATCTTGAGAGCCCACGATATTTACATTAGCTCTAACATAGGAGCCCGCGTGCAAGGTGGCACCCGAAGTACCTACGGCATTACGGTTAAAAATCTTTTCAACCGCGGTTAAACCTTGACCTTCATTGGAAATTTCCTTGGCCGGAGCGTATACAGGTGGCATGTCAATTCCCAAGGTCTTTGCGGCGAAGGTTTGGAGTTTTTTTCCAAAGACTACGGCATAGGATCCCTTGGCCCGCATGAACTCCATTTTTTGTGGAGTGAGAGATGAGGAAATATCGATTAATTCCACTCCATCAGCGTCATATAATTTTTTGGTTTTGGTATTAATGGTTAATACCGTTCCAGAATCTACTGAATAGGCTTGTTTTAAGATGGGTTCTCCTTCGCTATCTACAATTAGGTTGCCAGCTTCGTCATATTGCTTCACCCAATTTTTTAAATCGATTCCAATTCCTCCAGTAACCCCAACAGTGGTTAGGAAAATAGGGGAGATACCATTGGTTCCCGCAACAACTGGCGCAATATTAATAAAGGGAACGTATGGACTTGCTTGCTGGCCAATCCAGAGAGCGACATTATTTACACCCGACATTCTCGAAGAACCCACGCCCATGGTACCTTTTTCGGCTAATAGCATCACCCGCTTATCTGGGTGCGCCTCCTTAATAGCTAAAAGCTCCTTCTGCTTCACCTCATCGAATTCAAACATACACTTACCGTGTAATTCCCGATCGGAACGCGAGTGAGCTTCTTTTCCTGGAGATAATAAATCGGTGGAAATATCACCTATCCCCGCCACATAGGTCACTACTTTTATTTCCTCTTCAACTTCTGGAAGTTTGGTGAAGAATTCAGCTTTGGCATAGCTCTCTAAGATTTCCTTAGCTAAATCATGTCCTGAAGCGAAGGCTTTTTCCAGGCGCTCCATATCGGCTTCATATAGGAAAACTTGACTTTTCAGTACCTCGGCGGCTTGTTTCGCCACCTCTGCCTTATCGCCTAAACTCAAATCTAAAAGAGCTTTGATTGAAGGCCCTCCTTTCATGTGAGAAAGTTGTTCGAAAGCGAAGTCAATGGAAATTTCAGGTACACTATGGTCACCAAGAATGATCTCCTTTAAGAACTGAGCTTTGACTCCAGCTGCACCGGTAGTTCCGGGTAATACATTGTAAATGAAAAAGTTTAATGAATCCTTGCGATGTTCATTTGCAGAATCTTTGATTTGCTCTATTATTTCGCTGCATAGGTCGGCTCCATCGATGGGCAATGGATTTAATCCTTCCGCTGCTCTTTCATTAATCTGTTTCAGGTACTCTGTATATTTACTCATAGCTGCTAAATTGCGTATTTGGGCTGCAAAATTAAGGAATTTGCCCCTCTAGGAAAAGTCGGGACTGGCTATTGAAGTCTTAATGTACTGGCGATTTGAAATTTAGAATGACTCAAGGATATTCTTTAGTACTCGGATAAGGCAATAAGGCCTTAGTCTTTTTCTATGAGTCTTTTGCTGTGCATTCATTATCCGGTAATTTTGCCGCATGGAATCAGCAGTACAAGCCAGACTTTCGGAAGGAAAGATATTGCCTTTGATGGAGGAGTTTTATACCATTCAGGGGGAAGGATATCACACAGGGAAAGCCGCCTATTTTATCCGAATTGGTGGATGCGATGTTGGTTGTCACTGGTGTGATGTTAAGGAAAGCTGGAATGCTGAGCTTCATCCTCCTACGCCTATAGATAATGTTGTTTCGAATGCCAAGAAATACTCTGACACCGTTGTTATCACCGGGGGAGAGCCTTTAACTTGGAATATGTCACCTATTACCCGGGAACTTAAAAAGGAGGGTTTACAAGTTCATATTGAAACTTCAGGAGCATATCCCCTGAGTGGCACTTGGGATTGGATTTGCTTATCCCCCAAAAAGACCATGGCCCCTAAGCCGGAAATTTATGAAGAATGTGATGAGCTTAAGGTTATCATTTACAACAATCATGATTTTAAATGGGCGGAAGAACATGCGGCTAAGGTTAAACCAAATTGCAAGCTATTCTTGCAACCCGAATGGAGCAGGAGGGAGAAAATGCTACCCTTAATAGCTGATTATGTGATGGAAAATCCTCGTTGGCAGATTTCCCTGCAGACCCATAAATACATTGGTTTACCTTAAATGCCGTAATGCTCCCGAATTTCTTCTTGCGCCAGGGCATAGCATGGGCATTCCGGATCATGAGCCCCCGCTTTAAAGCCACTACTCATTAGAAATTCATTCACGATCTCCGGACCGGTAAACTTGAAAATCTTTCTAAACTTCTTCACCCATTCCTCGAGCGGAATATTGCCTTGAGCAATTATCCAGTCTTTGAAGCTCCCATGTTCTTTTTGCAATTCCTTGATCGCTTGAGCATTGTGGATCGCGGCAAGGATTTTTAGTCGATTCCTAATAATTCCGGCATCTTGTTTCAGGCGTTCAACTTCCATTTCATCATAAGCGGCTACCGCATCGATGTTGAAATTGGAATACGCCGCTCTGAAATTTTCTTGCTTCTTAAGGATGGTAATCCAGCTTAATCCAGCTTGATTCATTTCCAAAATTAGGCGTCCGAAGAGTTCATGGTCATCGGCCAAAGGAAAGCCGTATTGGGTATCGTGATATTTCCGGTGAAGATTATCCTTCTCTAAAGGTTCAACGTAGGCGCAGTATGTCTTTGGATTAATGGCCATTACCCATTCATACTAGCCAAAAATTCAGCGTTGTCCTGAGTCTTGGTCATCCGGTCATAAAGGAACTCCATCGCTTCAACGGAAGTCATGTCGGCTAAATGACGACGTAGGATATACATTCTTTGAAGAACATCTCGGTCTAATAATAGGTCCTCTTTTCGGGTGCCAGAACTCATTAGATCAATTGCTGGCCAGATTCTACGGTTGGCGATGCGGCGATCTAGCTGCATTTCCATATTGCCTGTTCCTTTGAATTCTTCGAAAATCACTTCATCCATTTTCGAACCCGTATCAATCAAAGCGGTGGCTAAGATGGTCAATGACCCGCCATTTTCGATTTTCCGAGCGGCCCCAAAGAAACGTTTTGGTTTATGCAGTGCATTGGCATCCACTCCCCCCGAGAGTACTTTTCCTGAGGCAGGTGAGACGGTATTGTAAGCGCGGGCGAGGCGAGTAATGGAATCTAAAAGAATAACTACATCATGCCCACATTCAGTCATGCGTTTTGCCTTCTCCAAAACGATATTGGCCACCTTTACATGGCGGTCGGCAGGTTCATCAAAAGTGGAGGCTACGACTTCGGCATTTACACTACGAGCCATATCGGTAACTTCTTCCGGACGCTCATCAATAAGTAAAATGATCATGTAGCACTCTGGATGATTGGCGGCAATTGCATTTGCCACCTCCTTCAAGAGTGTGGTTTTACCGGTTTTCGGTTGGGCTACTAAAAGGCCCCTTTGTCCCTTTCCGATAGGTGAAAAGAGATCAATAATCCGCGTTGAGAGGGTACCTCGACGATTGGTGATATTAAATTTTTCCTGAGGGAAAAGGGGAGTAAGATGTTCAAAGGCAACCCGATCTCGGATCCAATCTGGTTCTCTACCATTAATGCTATCCACTTTAACCAAGGGGAAATACTTTTCACCTTCTTTTGGAGGGCGAATTTGTCCGGTAACGGTATCTCCAGTTCGCAGCCCAAATAGTTTAATCTGATTTTGACTCACATAAATATCGTCCGGTGAGTTGAGATAATTGAAGTCACTGGAACGCAAAAACCCATAACCATCCGGCATCATTTCTAAAACCCCTTCGCTTTTTACAATGCCATCGAAGTCATATTCCTGGCGTTTGTGGCGATTGTTTTGATTGGGATGTTGATTACCCTTTTGATGTTGGTTGGGGTTGTTTTCGCGCTGATTATTGTTCCCTCCGTTGGAATTCCGGCGATTATTTGATCCTTGATCTTGGTTTTGACCTTGATTTTGTCTTTGCTGGTTGGAACGGTTGCGATCTTGTCTTTCCCGATTATCGCGACGTTCATTTTGAGTTTCGCGATTTTCCTTCCCGGCTTGGTTCGAATTTTCGTTTTTGGTTCTTTGACCTTCACCCTCTCGATTAGGTACGCGCTTACGATTCCGACGGTTGTTATCTTCTGCCGGTTTTTCTTCCTGGCTAGCCTGAGGCTTAGGATTTGGTTTTTCTTCCTTTTGCTCGTTTTCCGGCGCTTTATTTTCCTCCTGTTTAGGAGCTGGTTTTGTCGGAGATTCCGAATCGACCGCGGGGCTAGGAGTAACAATTGCTTTGGGGTCGACAGCCTGCTTATCTAGGATCGCATAAATGAGATCCATTTTTTTCATGGCTTTGAATTTTGAAATTTTTGAGGCTTCTGCGATTTGACGCAATTCAGGCAATTTCAGGGCCTTTAATTGATTAATGTCGTACATGGACTAAAACAAGAAATGAAAGAAATATCCTTTATATCTGAGTAGAATAAATACTATCTAGGAGATTCCGAGGCAGGCACAGCGAGGGCCTGTGGAAATTGATTAGGACAATAATACAAAGATTTAGGCAATTGCAAATAGGATGGGCCTTTTTTTAGCAATTTTGCGGCCTTAATTTATTGATGATGATTCAACGCATTCAATCGCTCTATTTCTTCTTGGCAGCCCTTATTAGCGGGGGCATATCCTTTATGGTCTCTTTTTTCGCCGGAAATGAAGGCCCGGTTATGCTCCAAGACGATATGATTTTTATGGCCCTTTTCTTGGCGATTGCCATCCTGTCAATCTTAGCGATAGCCTCTTTTAAAAATCGTCGCACCCAGGTGGTGTATGGTCGTTTAGGGGTACTCTTGTCTTTCGGGGTGTTTGGTTTTATGATGTATCATTGGTATGCTGCATATGATGCGGAGTCCGGTCGATTAGGCATTGGTGTTTTTCTTCCGCTAGCCATTATTGTTTTGCTTTCCATGGCAAATCGGGCGGTGATGAATGATGAGGCTAAGGTGCAAGCAGCCGAGCGTTTTCGTTAATCTTTTTTTGGCCATCGAGGCCATTCCGCAACTTGAAGTTCCAGAATTTTACCCTCAGCAATCTTAAACTGAAGTATAGTTCTGACCTGATGAAAACCCTGCAGTCCGATTGCTCCAGGGTTCATGTGCATATGCCCGAATTCGGAGTCTCGCATTACCTTTAGGATATGGCTATGACCACAGATAAACAAATCAGGTTTTTGGTCCATGATAAGTTTTCTGCTTCGTTGGTTATAGCGCTTTGGATATCCTGCGATATGAGTCATAAGAATCTTTAAGCCTTCCACTTCAAAGTAATTGTTCAAGGGGAATTCTGAACGAACTTCCTGACCATCGATGTTACCATATACTCCTCGCAATTTGGCTAAAGAGCGAATGGGAGCAATACATTCTGGATTTCCTATGTCTCCTGCATGCCAAATTTCATCGGATCCGCGCATTTGCTCAATCACCTTGAGATCGATATGCGAATGACTATCACTCAATAGGCTAATTTGTACCATGCTTCATTTCTCTATTGATACCTTTGCCGCAAAGTAAAGGCCTTTGCGATATTTTTTAAAACTTGCTTATCGAGGTACCCCTTTCCACGGATGGCAAATTCAGCCTAATGCTATTTCTGTTCAGGAGCGCATTAATAAGGTTTTAAGTCTTGTTTTGCCCGAGGAAATTAACATAGTGGGCGCGGGGAGGACCGATACAGGAGTTCATGCGCGAGAAATGTATGCTCACTTTGATACGGCCTCAGATATTGCTGATTTAGCCTTATTGGTAAATAAACTAAATAAGATGCTTAGTCCCGATATAGTGATCTTTCAGGTGTTTCCTGTATCGGAGCAAGCACACGCAAGGTTTGATGCCATTGAACGATCCTATGAATATCATCTTTTGCGCAAGAGAAGTCCCTTTGGGCAAGACTTGTCCACACCTTATTACTTTGATTTAGATATCAAAGCAATGCAAGAAACAGCAGAGGCACTAAAGTTCAAAGGAGATTTTAGTTCCTTCTCTAAAAGTAAGACCCAAACTAAGACCAATATTTGCGAGATTCGCGAAGCTTTTTGGGAAGATCGAGGCGAATTACTAGTTTTTCATGTGAGCGCGGATAGATTTCTTCGCAATATGGTAAGGGCGATAGTCGGTAGCCTATTGGAAGTTGGGAAGGGTAAAATGAGTAAATCGGATTTCTTTAAGATGATAGAAGCCCGCGATAGACGGCTGGCTGGCGAATCCGTTCCAGCTCAAGGTTTGTATTTAACAAGGGTGAAATACCCGGAGGAGATATTTAAGTATGGCAGATAGTGTAAGTGGTAAAGCATTTGATCTTAAGCTTTTAGCGAAGATCTTAAGGTATGCCAGGCCATATCGGTTTTTATTCTACGGCTCTTTTGCCCTTACCATCATTCTGAGTGCCTTATCCACGGCTCGACCGCTGCTTATTCAATACGTGATTGATGCATTTGTTATAGGGCGAAATGAGCAAGGCTTATTTGATTATACTTTGATTTTAACCATACTGCTGGTCGCCGAGTCATTGGTTCAGTTTCTGTTCATCTTCGGGGCTAATTATTTGGGTCAAAGTATTATCCGAGACCTAAGGGTGCAGCTTTATGAGCACATCCTCTCGTTTAAACTCAAGTACTTTGATCAAACGCCAATTGGCACTCTTGTGACCAGGGCCGTATCAGATATTGAAACCATCGCGGACATTTTCGCCCAAGGAATTCTGGTGATTTTTGGCGATTTATTGAAGATTCTAGTCATGGTAAGTGCCATGTTCTATTTTTTCGATTATCGCATGGTTTTAATTGCCCTTTCCGTGGTTCCCGTTTTATACTATGCCACCCGATTATTTCAGCTTAAAATTAAATCTGCTTTCCAGGACGTGCGTACTCAGGTGGCAGAGCTCAATGCTTTTGTTCAAGAGCATATTAGCGGTATGAACGTGGTGCAGATTTTTAATCGAGAAAAGGTAGAAATGGACCAGTTTAAGTCCATCAATGACAAACATCGAAAAGCAAACATTCGCTCCATCTGGTATTTCTCCATTTTCCTTCCGGTGATTGAAATCATGAGTGCTATAAGTATTGGATTGGTAGTTTGGTACGGTGGCCTCAAGGCGGCAGGCTTGGCAGAGAAAATCAGCATACAGATTTGGCTTAGTGAGACTATGGGCTGGTCTTTGGGCGACCGAATAAAGGAGATTACTCTCGGAGAGATCACGGCAATTATCATTTTCGTCAATATGCTTTTTCGGCCCCTACGCCAATTAGCGGATCGCTTCAATACTTTGCAAATGGGAATGGTAAGTAGCGAGCGGGTTTTTAAGATTTTAGATACCAAGGACCGGATCGAGGACGAAGGTGATTTAGAATTGGAAAACGTAAAAGGGGAAATAGAATTTAGAAATGTAGAATTTGGTTATAAGGAGGGAGAGCCTATTATTAAAAACCTAAGCTTTAAGGCTGAACCCGGTAAAATGTTGGCCATTGTCGGTGCTACGGGTGCCGGTAAATCTACTTTAATAAATCTCCTCGGACGTTTCTATGAGATTTGGTCTGGTGAGATTCTGCTGGATGGCGTTGACATTCGTAAGGTTAAGCTGAGCAATCTTCGGGAACACTTGGCGGTGGTTTTACAGGATGTATTTTTATTTAGCGATAGCATCCGCAATAATATCACCCTGAATAAGGATGTTAGTCAGGAGGAAGTGGCCGAGGCGGCAGCTTTCATTGGGGTGAGTGACTTTATTGAAAGCTTACCTGGCCAATATGATTACGATGTTCAAGAAAGAGGAAACATGCTTTCCGTGGGACAAAGGCAACTTCTGTCATTTTTAAGAGCCTATGTTTCAGATCCATCGGTATTAATTTTGGACGAGGCCACCAGTTCCATTGATACCCAAAGCGAAAATTTAATTCAAAAGGCTATTGAGAAGCTCACTGCTGGACGGACCTCTGTGGTGATTGCTCACCGCTTAGCGACCATAAAGGCCGCTGATAAAATTTTAGTGATGGATCAAGGTCAAGTGGTCGAGGAAGGGAATCATCAAGACCTCTTAGCTAAAAATGGCCATTACGCAAGATTGTATCAGATGCAATTTAAGTCAGAGGAAGAAGGAAATCTATCTTAGAATAATATGAATAGGGCTAAACCATTGAACTCAAAGCTAAACTTGGCCTTTTGGTTCCACGTTTTTATCACTTTGTTAGCCTGGATTGGTCCTTTCCTTTTTTCATGGCAATTGATGCTTCTAGCCTATGCAATCGTGATGCTGCAATTTGCCGTATTTGGTAGGTGTCTGCTGAATAAGAGCCACGGCTTAAAAGATCAAAACGATGCTACGTTCTATTCGGTACTTTTTGACCTGCTGGGTATAAAGCATAATCCTAGCAAAATGAAGTATTGGGTAAGGAGATGGGTTTATCCGATTCTCGGTTTATTTACTCTTCTTCTCCAACTAGTCCTTGGCTGGGGACCCCTTTTATTTTAGAGATATAAGATAGCAAATAAGCTGCTTAAGCCAATAAAAAGCCATAGAATTAGGCCCAAGCTTAGCGCCTTCCATCCGGCCGATTTGATTTTATCGATGGAAATCCCGGCTCCGACTAGAAATAGGGTGGCAGTTAAAATTCTCCTAGATACTAGGTTTATGCCACCGCTTAATTCCTCTGGTAAATCAATAAATGTATTGATCAACATGGCTAGGATAAAGAGTAAGATGAAGTAAGGAATTTTTACTTTCCCCCCTTTATTCAAAAAGAAACTAGTTAAGAGGGCAATAGGGATAATCCAAAGTGCTCTCGCCAGTTTAATTGTGGTGGCAATAGACAAGGCTTCTTCACCAAAAGCAGAGGCGGCTCCTACTACCGAACTGGTATCATGAATGGCAATTGCCGCCCAGGTTCCGAATTCAACTTGACTCATCCCTAGCCATTCACCCAGCGGTGGAAATATTAATAAAGCAATGGAATTGAGTAAGAAGACGGTGCCTAAGGCCATGCTAATGTCTTTTTCTTCGGCTTTTAAAATAGGGGAGACCGCGGCGATTGCACTGCCTCCACATATGGCTGTTCCTGTAGCTAAGAGGTAACTACTATTGAAGCTCATTTTGAGCATTTTACCAATAATCCACCCCAAAAACAAAGTGATGCTGATACCAAATATGGTAAGAATTAAACCTTCTTGGCTACTCTGCATTGCTTGATTAGCATTAATGCTAAAGCCTAAACCAACCACAGCGGATTTTAGCGACCAATTAATAGCATCCTTATTCTTAGATGCGAATGGGTGCTTTACTATTAATTGAAACAGGAAGCCGATCACCATGGCAAGAGGCGGGCTGATCCAAGGACTCAGACATAAAATGATGAGGCCAATAAAAAGGATTTTCGAGACAGTAGAATTCACTAAAAAGCTTTCGGTAAAGTTAAGTGGCTAAAAAGGAAAGCTTAGTGACCTTAATTCCATAGCATCTTAAAGCCGTTTGGATACTCCTAGGCGAACAATTCCCATTAAATCCGGTGCCCCGGTAGCGCCTACTAAGCCGTCAACGTCATCGGAAAGCGTGGTCCGAATACCTAAAACGGCATTAAAGGACCAATGCGGGTTTATGCGAATCTTCGCTCCACCCCCAATTTCCACTATTGGCAAAATCAAAACACCTTCTACAATTGAAAAGTCAAAGCCAACGCTGTGCTCAATGGAATTTGTTTGGAAGACCAAACCTGTAAGACCATAAAAATACGGTCGAAAAGGATGATAAAGATTAGCTAAATTATTATTGTCATTTAGGTAAACATTTAAACCTCCAGATGCACTTAAATGGTGCATGGAACCTTGCATTGCAGAAAGGGATTGCAGGCTAATTTCACTAATGTAATCAAGATTTAACCAAACATAGTCAAGCTTTATAGCGAACTCAAATCTTGGATTCCCGAATGGGAAGTCATAACCTATACCGACACCAAGTCCTATATCATCACTCAAAAGCCGGCCACCAGAAGCTTCACCTTGAACTACCATCGCATTTAGATTGTAGTTAACGGTATTTTGGGAGTAAGCTAAAGAGGTAGCCCCTAAAAAGACTAGAAGTATTCGGTTAAAGAATAATTTCATGCTATCAAGTTTAGTTCCCTCCAAGAGCAAATCTAAAATAAATGATTTGGTAATGCCTTATTTATCAGGGAAAAGTAGAGGGTTGAAGAAAAATCCTTAGTGCCAAGAAGGTTTTTCCTTGAGGCAAAAAACCTAATACTATTCTGCAGCTATTTGATTTGCAATAAGGCCTAATCTCAATTATTAATTCGGATTTTGGGAACTATCATCATTCAATTCAGCTACTTTGTTACCTACGGCAAAGGAGGCCACGAGATCATTGAGCATATTACTAGCAGCATTTGGACTATTTGGGAGTAAGATTAAGTTACTGTTCGTTCCTTCACTTACGGCATGTAGGGTGTCATAGTGCTGGGTAATTACAATTAGGGCAGAAGCTTCTTGGGAATTGATTCCGACCTGATTTAATACTTCCACCGATTCCTCGAGTCCTTTGGCAATTTCTCTTCTTTGATCGGCAATACCTTGACCTTGCAAGCGCTTACTTTCAGCTTCAGCGGTAGCTTTAGCTACGATTCGGATTCGTTCGGCTTCGCCTTCATATTCGGCCGCAGTCTTTTGGCGTTCGGCGGCATTGATTCTGTTCATTGCCATTTTTACCTCCTCATCAGGATCAATATCTGTTACTAAAGCCTTGATAATGCCATAGCCATAGGTGTTCATGGCCTCTTCTAGCTCCCTTTTTATAGCAATTGCAATATCATCTTTCTTTTCAAACACATCATCTAAGCGAAGCTTGGGCACTTCCGCGCGCACGGTGTCGAAAACGTAGGACCGTATTTGCTCCTGGGGATTATCCAATTTGTAATAGGCTTCATACACGGAATCCTTAAGAACTACGAATTGAACCGAAACCTTCATCTGTACAAAAACATCATCCTTAGTTTTCGTTTCAACGATTACATCTAGTTGCTGTATACGTAAACTCATTCTTCCAGAAACTCGATCAACGAATGGTATTAAAACGTGGAGACCAGCGTGTCGAGTAGCAATATACTTTCCGAATCGCTCTACGATTGCAACTTGTTGTTGTTTAACGATAAATAGGCCTAGTAGGAGAAGAATTAGTGCTACGACTCCCAGAATTATATATGATACCATTGTAATTAAGATTTTGCCTCTAAGTTAAGTATAAAGACTTGCCAGCAAAACCTTCCTAGCCAAAGAAGTTTTCTTCAATTGCGATTAGTAAAAGGAATAAAGTACGCCTATGTTTCCTTGGAAAAGCCAATCCTTATTATTGGTAATTCCTTTATAACCATCCCAGTGATCATTCCAACCATATTTACCACCTAAACTAGTTTCAATCGCCCACCATTGGTTTAGATAATATCTATACCCAATTTGACCCATCATGGTAAAACTAATTCCTAATTGACTTCGAAAAGCTTCCTTATCGCTTACGTCTACCATACTTCCATACTGGTGTGCAAAGAAACTAGGGCCGGCAAATAGACCGAGAAATACTGCATCTTGTTTTTTTTCAGGCTCGTAATCTGGAAGCTCTGAGTCAAAATAATATTTCATTCCTAGGAGGGTAGAGACTAATGCAGTTTGGGCTTGGTAACTAACAGTCTCCGTAGTGGATTTTTGACTTGACATTAAATTTAAATCAACCAATGCTGTGATTTGCCATCTTTCGTCTTTTGGCAACCAATAGGAATAAAAGCCATAGGCGTTTAATCCGGGAGATTCGATTATGGAGCGTGAGCTGCTGGTCTCACCTCTGAAAGTTGAGCTGCCCATACCATATCCATAACTAAAGTACTGAGCAGATAAATTGGTGGTTAAGAGAATCGAGATTCCTAAAATTAGTGTTCGCATAGTACCTGTTTTATAAAATTAGCGTTGATTTTGTGCTTATTATTGTTCGCTTAAGCCAGATATTTTCTTGGAACGCTATTATAAAATCTTAGGACTCAGTTCCGATGCTAGTATGGAGGAGGTCAAAAAGGCCTATCGAAAATTAGCTCTGCAATACCACCCGGATCTAAAATCTGGTCAAGAAGAGGTGTTCAAAGAAATAGTTCAGGCTTATGAAATGATTAAGTCGCACCAGCAATCGACTACCGAGAGGCGCGGCATGAGTCCTGAAGAGTTAGAACGATTCTACGATCTCCTCAAAAAGGCTGCAGCCGAAAAGGCAAGAGCAAAGGCCTTTGAGCGTGCCGCTAGAGCTCGTAAGCGAAAGGCGGAGGAGCAGGAACGATCTATTAGAGTCGGGATTTATTCCTTTTTAGGAATTATTCTGGTGGCTTATTTTTCTTATCAGGGATATTTCTGGTTCAGGGATTGGCAAATAAGTAGGGATCCAGCCTCGGGAGTGGCCACCGTGATTGGGGTGGAAAGTCATCGTATGGTCTATTCATTTGAGGTTGGCGATCAGACTTTTGAAGAAAGACAGTACGTTAGTGGTTATCGGCTAATTATGCTGGCCCCTTCGGGTATGCCGCTCCGCATTGGAGATCAATTCAGAGTTCATTACAATCAAGCTAATCCAGGTTACAACAGAATTGATCCATATACCATATCTAGTCAGACCTTAGATCGATATATAGATCTCGCCAGTCACGCTATTCGTGCCTATTACCTAAATCCCATGGATGATGAGTTTAAGGGCATATCGGATCAAAAAGCGAAATGTATGGCCCTAATGATTTATAGTAAATATGGGATTGAGGGATTGGTAAAATGCTATCATTACAATACCAATCCCCTGGATCATTTTTCAGCGAATCGATGGAATTGGACTAGCTTTTGGGAACAGGAAGAAGTTGATAAGATGAGGGCTTCCTGTGAAATAGAAATACCTTAAGGCAGGAATTATTGGCTAATTTTGCGGCAAATTAGCATTATGGCCTCCAAAGCATCATTGGTAAGAGGAACAAGAGATTTACTTCCGGCAGCTATGCTTCGTCGAGAGTATATCCTGGATATATTGAAGGATAGCTTTAAAAAATATGGGTTTAGCCCCATTGAAACACCAGCTATGGAAAAGCTGGAGACTTTAACCGGAAAATATGGCGAAGAAGGCGATCGCCTAATCTTTAAGATATTACCTAGAGGAGATAAATACGAACGAGCGTTTCAGACCGATAGTCCAGAAGAGGCAAAGTCAAAATTAAACAAGGGTTTAGAAGAGGCACTTCGCTATGATTTAACCGTACCCTTCGCCCGATTCGTAGTTCAGAACCAAAACGAAATCCATCTCCCTTTTAAGCGCTACCAAATACAACCGGTTTGGCGAGCAGATCGACCTGCTAAGGGACGTTTTCGGGAATTCTATCAATGTGATGCGGATGTAGTCGGATCGCCTTCTCTTCTGCAAGAGGTGGATTTCATTTCTATTTATCGGGACGTTTTTCAAAGACTCAAACTACCCATCGTGGTCAAAATGAACAATCGCAAGGTTCTTCAAGGCCTCACCGAAGTTTTTGGACTTGCCGAGCATTTTTCAGAATTCACCGTGGCTCTAGATAAATTAGATAAGGTCGGATTAGAAGGCGTACAAAAGGAGATGATGAGCCGCGGTTTACCGGAAGGATCAATCGATGCCTTGGCCCTCATTCATAAACTAAAAGGTAGTAATGAGGAAGTTCTAAATATTTTAAGCACGGAGATTTCAGATTCGGAAATAGGCCAAAAAGGCTTAGAGGAACTGCGCTTTGTAGTTCAGGCTTGTGAGGAGCTTGGGGCCGCAGACATCTTGGAGCTCGACTTCACCTTAGCCAGAGGCCTTGACTATTACACCGGGGCTATTTTTGAAGTTAAGGCCTTGGACATTGATTTAGGTTCCATCGGTGGAGGTGGAAGATATGATGATCTTACTGGAATTTTTGGTCTAAAGAACTTACCCGGTATAGGTATTTCTTTTGGCTTGGATAGAATTCAATTGGCCCTAGAGGAGAAAGAGCTGTTTCCTGATATGCAACATGCAGGTACTGAAATATTGATGGTAAATTTTGGTCTGGATGAAGCTTTATTCTCCAATAAACTAGCCAATAAGTTGAGACAATTGGGAGTAAACTGTGAAGTTTACCCCGATGCCAGTAAACTTAAGAAGCAGTTAGATTATGCAAATAAGAAGAACATTCGTTACGTATTAATGATAGGTTCCAAGGAGATGGAGGAGGGCTTGTTTAGCCTTAAGGATATGCAGGAAGGAACCCAAAGAAAGCTGGGAGCCATCGAATTACTTGAAGCCTTCAATCCCTCTCAAAATAATTTACATGTCAAACATTAAGCCCGCCTTTTACCTTAGCGAGGAACACCTAAGCCTAGCCGCACTATACAGCCTATTCATTTCTGATACCACCATTGAGCTGTCGGAAGAAGCGAAGCTAAGCGTGGAGAAGGGTAGACTATATCTTGATGAGAAGTTGCGCCAAGGAGGAGATCCTATATATGGCATCAATACGGGTTTCGGCTCGCTTTGTAATGTGGCGATAGAGGGGAAGGACCTAGAGCGCTTGCAGATAAATCTAGTACGTTCTCACGCTTGTGGAAGCGGAGATACCATTTCCTTGGAAGCCGTGCGGCTAATGCTATTATTAAAGGCTCGAGGTTTATCCTACGGCCTAAGTGGGGTTAAACAGGAAACTATCGAGCAACTCTTATTCTTTTATAATGAGCGAATCCTGCCCGAAATATTTGAACAAGGCTCATTGGGAGCTTCGGGAGATTTGGCTCCCTTGGCTCATTTAAGCTTGGCTTTGCTTGGTGAGGGCAAGGTCTATTATCAAAATGAACGAAGAGCATCAAAATCAGTACTAAAGGAGTTTGGTCGTAAGAAGATTTCCTTGCAGTCTAAGGAGGGAATCGCTCTTTTGAATGGAACCCAGTTTATGCTAGCTTTAGGCATAAAAGCCAGCTTTGAACTTAGGAAGTTGGCCTATTTAGCGGATAAAATTGCCGCAGTTTCACTGGATGCCTTCGACGGACGTCCTGAACCTTTTGATGACCTGATTCATGCCGCTAGACCGCATAAGGGTCAACGCCATACTGCTCAGCGCATGCGTGAACTACTAGCAGGTAGTGAATTAATTAAGCAGGCTAAAGAACATGTTCAAGATCCCTATTCTTTTCGTTGTATTCCTCAGGTTCATGGCGCGAGTAAGGATGCCTTGGCTTATACCGAGTCAGTTTTCGAAACGGAGCTTAATTCTGTTACGGATAACCCCACTATTTTCCCCGATGATGATAAAGTGATTAGCGGCGGTAATTTCCATGGTCAGCCTTTAGCTTTAGCATTGGATCATTTAGCAATAGCCGCGGCAGAGTGGGCTAATATTTCGGAAAGACGGACCTATTTGTTGATTTCAGGTCAGCGGGATTTACCGGCTTTCCTTGTCGCTAAGCCCGGATTGAATAGTGGTCTAATGATTACGCAGTACACGGCCGCATCAATAGTTAGTCAGAATAAACAGTTATGTAGTCCAGCTTCAGTAGATAGTATCGTATCATCCAATGGTCAGGAGGATCATGTTAGTATGGGCGCAAATGCCGCTACCAAATTGCAGAAGGTGGTGGATAACCTTAAATCAGTGCTCGCCATCGAATTAATCACTGCCTCCCAGGCCTTATATTTTAGGGCAAAGGGAACTTCACCGGAGCTTCAAAGCTTTCTGAAGGATTTTCGTGAGAAAGTGGCTTTCATCGAAGATGACCGAATTTTACATGAAGATATTCAGGCCGCGCGTAACTTTATTGATAAACTTGAGGTAGAAAGAAAAGATCTGTATTCGTTTTAACGAATCAGGCTTACGAAGCCGGTGATTTTTTCATTTCGCTCCAAGAGGATGTAAGTATATACTCCCCCCGGTGCAGCTTGACCTTGGAAGGTTCCATCCCAGAATTCTTGGTAGGGAAGGTCAGTTTCATACACTTTAGTTCCCCAACGATTAAAGATTTGGAGCATAGCACCGTCTTCGCAGGGATCACCGAATATTTGGAATTGATCATTTAGCCCATCACCATTAGGGGTAAAGGCATTTGCGGTGAAAACTTCATTTCTCACCTCATCAATTTCAATTTCAAATCGTTGAACGAATCTTTTGGAACAGAGGGTGTCTGTTACTATCAGATTGATTTCTTTTAGCCCAGGACTTTCAAATCGAATGCCAGGTACCCTACCGTAATAAGTGCGACCCTCGGCCTCCCATTCGTATTTAAGCGCTTGTCGATCGCCTTCGAGAATGATTTCTACCTCACCATTACTGCAGCTACTTATATTAGCCCAAACATCGGGTGCGTAGGAGCTATCAATAAAGCTAATAGTGCGATAGGTCGTGTCGGAACGCATACAAACCGTGTCAAACCCGATTAATTCAATTTCATAGGTGCCAAAACTTGGAAAGACATGTTTCGGATTAGGTGAGGAGCTAGTAGTTCCATCTCCAAAATTCCACTCATATGCATTAGAAATAATGCTCAGATTCTGAAACTGAACCTCCAAATTTTGATCGCAGCTGGTATAAGTGGAAAGAAAATTAACGATCGGCTTACGGGCGGTGCGATGCTCAACTTGAATTACTGCCGTATCAGTAATCTGACAAGTAGTGTCATAGGCAATTAGCTGAATTTCATAAGTTCCCAAATCTTGGTAAGTCACCGAGGGATTCTCTAAGTTGGAGCTATCACCATTTCCAAATAGCCACTTATAATTGGTGGCATTGCTGGAGTTATTTAAAAGGTTCACGATTAAACCATCGCAAAGGCTATCAACACCAGTGGTGAAGGATATTTGTGCATCAGCGGCGAGAATTTGATCAAAGTCGAATTTAAAGACCGCCATGTTGCAACCTGTTGTGCCGGAGTTAACCGCATAGGCTCCTGGGGTGGTAGGGAAGCTGCGATTATTGCAATTAGAGCAAACTGCTTGATAAACCGTGCCTTGTTTGTTGAATCTACTGGTTCCTCCGTCGACATGCTCGTTATCCTGACCACCAAGATAGCTGCCATATAAAAGCCCACTGGCATTATGATCTAGAATCATAAAATAGAAATCGCTGCCATCCGTGCTGCTTTGGTAAGCATCACCAGTCACGGGCAATCCCAGGGTATTTCCGTTTTGTTGTGCTGGAAAGCCTACCATATTTGAAACTCCGTTCCAACCCGAGAAGTAGATATTCAAACATTGATCAACCATAAATGCGCTAGGCACGAGGTCTTGCTTATTTTGACCACTGCCGACTAAAGTCTGCCATTGAAGGCTGGATAAACTCGAATCCAGTTTGGCGATAAACTGCCTTGAGCCGGCGCTGGAATAAACCCCTGGACTAGGAACGATGTTCCCTTTGGTTTGACCAGCGATATAAACATCTCCTCGATAATCAATATCCAACATGAAGGCCTGATCATCCTGACTGGAACCATAACGGGTACAGTTAATGAGATCGCCAGTATTAATATTGAAACTCGCAACATAGGCGTCATCTTCCCCGATGGAATTGGTGGCGAAGGCCCCAGTAGTGGTTGGAAGGTCACTACCTGCGCTAGTACCACAGATATATACCTTATCGTCATCACTACGGACTGAGTAACCGGTTTCTGCGCCTAGACCTCCGAAATAGCGTCCCCATAGTAGGGTCTTTAAATCAGGGGTGAATACTCCTACAAGGGCATCCTGTGAATTTTGGTTCCGGTCCTGAGAGTTGCTTCCGGTCAGGGGAACGTCCATACTGAAGGTATTACTCACGACCACGATATTCCCATCTTCCGAAAGGAATACCTCCCCACGATAGTGATCACCGTAGTTTTCGTAAATATCTTTATTGAAACCATCGTTGGCCGAACCACCCCAGAAGGTAGAACCCAGAAGTGAATTACCAGAAGCGCTAATACGAGCAATGAAGATGTCAGACCCCCGATTATAGTCGTTAAAGGCAAAGGAAGTCTGGAAAGTTCCTCCTCCATAGACATCCTGATAACAGTCGGTGCTTGTGGGGAAATCGGAAGATCCCGTATTCCCCAGTACGGTTAAATTACCTTGGTCATCACTAATCAGGGAATGAACCACATCAATGTCCCGGCCACCTAAATAAGTGGCATATAGCAATTGTTTGCCATCTGCACTGAATTTACTGATGCTTACATCAACATTGAAGATGCTATCCCCCGCAAAATTTGGCTGAAAAACTCCATTAGTGGTTGGGTAATTTGTGCCAAAGTTAACGCCAGCTCCATACATGGTGCCGTTTTCGCCGTAGGTGGCGCTGTTGCCAAAATTTAAATCTCCAGAACCTGAGAAGGTAGAAAACTCCAAAACAGGATCAATTACCAATGGGAAACCCTCTTTATATCCTTTGACTTTAAAGGAAACGGTATCTCCGGAAACCTGATATTCTACCTCAACTCGATGTTGTTTTCCATTGATCAATTGGTAGCTATATGGAATGCGCTCGATTACTTTGCCAAAAGCGGTGTGTAAATACAGATCTCCTTCGCGGATTGAAACTGCTCTCAAACCATGATATACCACCTTTAAATCTTCAGGACGAGCCTCGGCGGCCAATTCCAAATCGTATTTCAAGTATTGGGATTGCTCATAAAAGTGGATATCAATACCCGGTAAAATGTCAATAATCTTATTCTCGGTGAATGAACCTACTTCGGTTTTCCAGGTAGAGGGGTCATTGCCAAGAAAATAATGCCGAGGGTAAAGATTAGAACCTTGTGGTTGCCAGGAATTATTTGATTTAGCGCCCACATATTCAGCTTCGAAGGCAAGTGCCCGAGGTGAATGTTGATGTTCGGGATGCGAATGTTGATGATCAGTTTCGGTTAATAGGAAACGATAACCGCTCGACTGGAAGAAGATGGCACCTTGTTTCAATTCTAATTTAGCGCTGAAATCGCCCTGCCATTGCCCATTATTTGGGACAAACAAAGCTTGCGCATTGACTTCAGCTATCAAACCGAAGCAAATGAAAATTAAAATTTTAAACAGTACCCTCACAGTGGGATTAAAAATAGAGAAAAAAATGGTTTTTAAAGCCTTGTGAATAAATCACTTATCCACCGTTCTCTTTTAATGATGGAACGAGCCATTTTGCGAGGATAAAAATGGCCTTTCCTTGAGCCTGCGTAGCAATTAGAAAATCCTTGGCCCCTTTACTTTTCAACTTAAGCCTGTGCTGGATTTTCTCGGGCTTATCGGGGAAGTTTCGCGAAATAACTTGAAGGGCTTTTCCGCGCAGCTCTTTATCATAAGCCTTATGGATGTTTAAAACCTCAAAGCAACGTCCTGGAAAGCCTTCTTTAAAATGGGTGCTCGTATAAAGGTGGGAAAATGCATCTAACTTGAATAGTTCAAAATCAGATGCCACTAAATCCTGAATCCCAGCCTTTAAAATACTGCTATTAGGCAAGTATAGATAACTTAAGGGAAGCGACGAATTTAGACTAAGTGGATAGGGGCTAGGGCATACATTCACATAGGTTTTATCAAGCTGAATGTCTATGGCACGGATTAGAGGCGATGATTCTCTTTTCCCCCGTCTAAGTAAGAAGCTCAGTTCTTTACATTCGTTGCGCTCTGAAAGGACCCATATTTCCTGAACTTCAGGGAGAAGTTTTAAATAAGTGGGGATAGAGACCATAGGACTAAGCTTGATTAATACCTCCTTGCCGAACTTCAATAATTGATCTTTGAGCTCTAAAATATTGGGTTGATACTCCTCGGGGAGATAAAGCGCTTTATGGTTTGAATCTCGGCGGGAAGGATCAAGATAAATGAGATCGAATTCGTGAGTGTTTTTTTTAAGGAAATCCTCGGCTAGGCTTTGTTCAAAGTGCCAATGGATATTCGGTATTTCCTCCCTAAGATGCGCCTCCGCTAAATGACTTAACTCGGTATTTGGTTCTATGTGCCAAGCTTCTGCGAATTTTGGTGCTAGGAATCGCGAATCGATACCAAAGCCTCCGCTTAAATCTGCGAATCGAGTTCCATTCTTTATTAATTCTGCTTTGCACTTGGCAATAGCTTCGCTGCTGGATTGCTCTAAATTTTTCCGAGGAGCGAGCACCATGGTCTTCTTTTGGTAATAGCTGGGTAGTTTTTTACGGATAGCTTGGCGCGATGAAATCTGTTCAATTAGGCTCCGTTTCGCTTGATCAGCACCATATTTCAGAATTAAAGCGGGAATGTCTTTATCCAGATTTTTGCTGATAAATTCCTGATTTACAGGGTCAAGGAGAAGCTCCTTAAGATGGGAGGTCTTCATCATTTAGATTGTTCTGCGTCAACCAGCGTACAAATTTCACCTGCGGAAAAAACTCGGCGGCCAGGAGTCGAATAACACTGTACATGGGCACAGCTACAATCATCCCGGAGATTCCCGCAAGGGAGGCCGCGAATGAAATCACCAAGAAAATTTCCAGAGGATGCGCCCTGATACTCGTCGAAAAAACCAAGGGTTGGGTGAAAAAATTATCCACCAATTGAACAAAACCAAAAATGCCAATAATCCATATAAAAGCGCTTCCAAGCTCCATATCGGGCATGCCTAAAGCTTGCGCTAAACCAAGCAATAGCCCGAAAGCAATTCCTATCAAAGGACCCAAATAGGGAATAACATTAATGAGGCCAGCGAAAAACCCAATGACAATGGTATTATGGAATCCTGCAATCTTCAATCCTACGGATACCAAGGTGGTTATAATGGTTATCTGCACTAGTAAACCAATAAAATACCGGGTAAGATTACTTCTAAGACGGGGGGTAACATTATGAACTCGATCGTCGTAAGCATCCGGTATCAGTGCTAAAATGATATTTCGGAATAGATATTTCTCCCGTAAAAAGAAAAAGGTAATGAAGATGATACTAAAGAGGGCAAAAGCAGTGTTGCCTAGACTTCCAATTAAATTGGTGAAGGTGTCACTTACATTGTCGAAATTGAGGGCCTCCATGATGCGATTGCCAATTTTGGAGCTTTCCTCGAGCTCCAAGGAATTCGTATCTAAACCTATGCTAGAACGCAGATTCACGTACTCCGACTGAATTTGTTGATACAAAGATTCATAGTCAATGTCACCTAAAACCCTAAGTTCATGACCAAGTGCAGGTAAGAATAGGGAGAAAAGGGTACTGATCAAAGCGATCATCAGGAGCAAGGTGATAGCAGCGGAAAGACTGCGGTTTAATTTGATCTTGGGATAAAATTCACCACTTAATAAATCCACAATGGGCTTTCCGATAATGGATACCACGCCCGAAATCATAACGTAGGTGATGGTATATCGTACCTCCCAAACCATGTAGGCTCCCCAAACGATTAGACCTAGATATAAAACACTTAAAAGTATTTGTCGAGTGATCGTGTTCATTAGATGGACCCATTAAAGACGTAGTGGATAATATTGGCGCCCATTTCAAGGGCTTTTCGCCGAATTTCCTCCGGATCATTATGAACCTCCGGGTCTTCCCATCCATCTCCTAAATCGCTTTGATAGGTATAGAGAAGTGCTAATCGTCCATCTATAAAAATGCCCCATGCCTCTGGAGCGTCACCATCGTGTTCGTGAATTTTTGGTAAGCCATTAGGAAAGGAGTAGGGACCCTGGAATATAGGATGGTCCTTACTAATCAATTTTAGTGATCCTTCACCAAATATCCGCGCTAACTCTGGTCGGATAAATTCATCCATACCATAATTATCATCAATATGAATAAAACCTCCTGCTTCCAAGTAGGTCTTCATATTTTGAGCTTCGGCGGCCCGAAAAAGCACATTGCCATGTCCGGTGAGATGCAAGTAGGGGTAGTTGAAGATCTCCCTTGAGTTTAATTCGACTGTGGCGTATTCGGGGTCTAAGTCACAATTTAATTCACGGTTACAAAATGCACTGAGATTCACCAAAGCACTGGGGTTGGCGTACCAATCACCACCACCACTATACTGTACCAGAGCTAATTTTTCCTGCTGAGAATAGAGGAGGGCGGAAAGAAACACCAATAAGACTAGGTTAAGTGATCTTGACATGTAACAAAGTTAGCTTTTTATTAGAGTTTCCCTTTTTCGTAATTCCAGATTCCAACGCTTTGCAAAGCCGCGGTTTCAGTACGCAAAACTTCAGAACCTAAATCAAGATGCTTGAAATTGTGGTCTAAAGCTAGTTTAGTTTCGCTTTGACTAAAATCACCCTCTGGACCGATTAGAATTAGGCATTCCGAATTATAGTCCAGTTCGGCCATGGAAACTTTCCTTCCCTCATTTAAGGTGGCAATTAACCTCTGTTTAGGAAGTTCAGATTTCAAAAAATCGCTAAAGCTCTGTACCTCGTCCAATTGAGGCAAGAAGCCTTTATGACTTTGTTTAAAGGCCGCTTCGATAATTCGCAATCCACGCTCTCTTTTTAAAACCTTTCGTTCAGAATGCTCGCTAATTATGGGGCTTATACGCTTTATCCCCAGCTCTGTTGCCTTTTCCAGAAACCATTCATATCGATCATTGCTCTTGGTAGGAGCAATGGCAAGGTGTAATTCATTAATGGATTGATGACGTCTGATTTCCAGTACTTTGAATTGAACAGACTTTTTATTAATCCGAATTATTTCCGCTAAATAGACCTTTCCTTTCCCGTAGCTCACAGAAATCTTCTGGCCAATTTGCAGGCGCAGAACCCTCTCGGCATGGTGACTATCGCTTTCTGATAAATAGCCGTGCAAATCGTCAAGGGGAATGGCTAAAAAATGATTCATGATTGTAATGGTTTACGCGCGGAGGCAACCACCCCCAAATCAGTAAAATCATTTTCTAAATATTGATAGTAACCACTGATGGCAATCATGGCTCCATTATCAGTAGTGTACTCAAAACTAGGAATGAAGACTTCCCAAGGGGAGCGAGCTGCTTCAAAGTGTAGTGCCTCTCTTAAGCCTGAATTAGCGGAAACACCGCCGGCAATCGCAATTCGATTTATTCCTGTTTGGGTAGAGGCTAATTTGAGTTTGTCCATCAGAATATCAATGATGGTTTTTTGAATCGAAGCACATAGATCATTCAAATTCTCCTCAATAAACTTCGGGTTCTTTTGCATCTCCTTTTGCAAAAAGTATAGGATGCTTGTTTTCAGGCCACTAAAGCTAAATTGTAAATCAGGCATTTTTGGTTTGGCAAAACTAAATTTATGGGCATCTCCCAATTTGGCGCGACGATCGATTTCTGGTCCCGCAGGATAGGCTAGCCCCATTATTTTACCGGCCTTGTCAAAAGCTTCACCGGCCGCATCATCAATTGTGCTTCCTAGCAAATTCATTTCTTGGGCGGATTTTACTTCAACGATTTGGGTATGTCCGCCGCTGACGGTTAAGCATAAAAAGGGGAATTCAGGCGTATTCTGTTGATCATTCTCAATCATATGAGCCAATATGTGGGCCCGCATATGGTTTACCTGAATTAAAGGTAGGTCTAATGATAAGCTTAAAGATTTAGCTAAGCTGGTTCCGACTAGTAAAGAACCCAGTAATCCCGGACCAGCGGTAAATGCAATGGCGTCAAGATCTTTAAGCTCTAAACCCGCTCTTTTCAAAGCTGTATCCAGGCTTGGGATGATATTTTGCTGATGTGCACGTGAAGCCAATTCTGGAACAACTCCTCCGTATTCCGCATGAATTTTTTGATTCGCCGTTACATTTGCAAGAATTTTGCGATTTTGGACGATAGCGATGGAGGTGTCATCACAGCTACTTTCAATACCGAGTATAGTAATATCCATAGCACAAAGTTACAATCAGAAGGCTGCTTAAAATAATCGGAAGGTTAATCCTCCTTGTATTAATCCTAATGCTGGTGTTGGCCGGGGTATTTCTAATACCTTCGGTGCAGTCCTATGCTGCCCAAAAAGGCACCACATGGTTTAATTCTCGGTATGATCAGGCGCTGGAAGTTAAAGGCTTACAATATCATTTCCCAAATGAGCTTAGCCTGGCAGAGGTTTATTTACCTGATCATAAGGGTGACACCCTGGTATATATTTCCAAAGTTGATTTAGGCTTTAAGGCCTGGGATGGTTTAAGCCGATCTCTTTATTTGAACAAACTGGAAGCGGAAAAGGTGTATTTCTACATGCGGACGCAGGAAGGAGATACCCTTAGCAATTTGCGTTTTTTGATTGAGGCCTTAAAGTCGGATCAGGAAAGGGATCCCAATCGCTCCTTTAATCTATCTGTAAGTAAGCTTAGGTTGGAAGATTCTCGATATTACTTTGAAAATCGAAATTATCCAGAAAAAATCCGGTTTTTTTGGGCGGAGGCATCCACCGATATGGATAATTTTTTACTTGCCGGTAGGGACGTAAGCGCAAAAATAAATGCCTTGCAGTTTCGTGAAAATGAAGATTTCATTGTTCAAAATGCGGCAGCTGAGTTTTTGTATGGTCCAAAAGGATTGGTTGTGAAGGACCTGGACCTTACTACTGGACGAGGTCATCTAGCAGGCGATCTAACTTTTATGATGGCCTCAGCGCATTATTACAGTCGTTTTGTCGATTCTGTTTATATGATTGGTCAGATTGATTATGGCCAAGTTGCTGCGGAAGATATCCGATATTTTAGCGAAGCTTACCCTAAATTTCCTACCACTAGTATAAGCGGAGAGTTTGAAGGGACGGTTAATGACCTATACCTTCGAAATATGGAGCTCGGGGCCTGGGATCAACTTTCGGCTTCAGGAAATTTACATCTGGAGAAAACAACTTTGGGAACGGGTTTAGAAATCCATACGGATAACTTGAAGATTAGAGCCAAAGCACAGGAAGCCTTGGATTTAATAGGTTTATTTCGAGACAGCCTGCCCGAGAACTTAATCCTCAAAGCTGGGCTCATGGAATGGCAAGGCTCTTATCATGGTGGTTTGTACGACTTTGCCACTAAGAGTGCCTTCTTCACCGATCTGGGTGATTTAGAGATGGATCTCAATATCCAAAACCTGCGTTCTTTAGAAAGTATTCAATATCAGGGTCAAGTGGCAGCATCTGACTTAAATCTTGCCGACCTGCTCGAGAATAACAAAGATTTTAATCAGGCCTCTCTGGATTTAAACCTTAATGGCACCGGACTAAATCCCGTGACCATGCGAAGTGGTATTAGAGGAGAGGTTTTTCATTTTGATTATCGGGGCTACCGCTATCGTGGGATGACGGTTAATGGCGCTATTGAAGATGGCAACTTTGAAGGTGAGTTTAAGGTCAGGGATGCTAATTTGAAACTGGATTTCGACGGTTTCGCCAGCTTTAATGCCGATACGGCCAAGTATGATTTTAAGGCCAATGTGGATTCGGCTAACCTATATGCCTTGCATCTGGTGGAAGATAGCTTAGCGCAATACCAAGGTTCATTGGACATTGACTTTTTATATTTAGACCAGGATCATTGGGAAGGTAAGATTGATCTTTTCGACGTTAACTACCGAAACAGTAAAAGTGCCTATGATTTCAAAGATGTAGCCGTGGTGGCCGCTGGCCTTGACACCAACAAAGCTTTGCAAATTAGGTCTGACATCCTTGATATGAATCTCTATGGAAGCTTTAGGTACCAGGAATTAAGTAATCTGATTACCAGTAAATTTAGCCGGTATGTAACTCCAGAGCGTTACCGAGACTCTATTTTCGAAAACTTGAGTTTTGATTTTGATTTACAGGTTAAAGAAGCTTCGGCTTTGAGCCAATCCTTGTTGCCTCAGCTTTTGCTTGAACCAGGCACCAAGGTTCAAGCCTATTTCCATCCACAAGAGAAACTACTTAACATTGATCTTAATTCTGCGGGTATTCGTTACGGTAGCCACTTATTTAAAAACTTAGAATTCAATCTCTTATCAGGCCAGGCGGATTTGGTGAATCTAACCTTAGACTCTTATGAAATAGGAGATAATGGATTGGTAATTGACAGCGTGCAATTTGTCAATGTCTTTTCCGGAGACAGTATGAATAATAGGCTTGACTTTATTTTACGCGATAGTATTGACAGTTACAGTAGTTTCGAGGGGCTTTTAGCCATAGTTGATACTCAAGCCTTTAGAATGCAATGGGATCGCGGGAACTTTAATCTCGGAAATCGAAATTTCATTCTCGATAGCAGCACAGTTATGCGCTTAGACAGCAATGGTTTTTCTATTGATTGGCTTGAAATTACCGGTCCATCTTTACAGCTAAATGCCACTGGCTATGTCGGAAACAACCCTAATCGAATTATGCGGGTTAATGTCCAAGGTATGGACCTTGATTACCTGAATTATTTTCAGAGTAGCAATAAATCGCAATGGCAAGGGATGCTGCAGGGAAGTATAATCGCCACCGAACTGAGCTCTAATCCTAAGTTTCTGGCGAATCTGCATGTAGACAGTTTGAGCCTCAATCAAGTGGCTCTAGGTAAGCTTGACATTAGCAGCGATTACTCCTATGATAATGGCAAAATATTTTTAGATGCATCATTAAAGAAGAAGAATCTTGAGACCCTCAAAGTCGATGGCTTCTATGACAGTGAGGCCAAGGGGATTATTGACCTCAGTTTTAATTTCAATCGCTTCAATCTGGCGGCTTTGGATCCTTTTGCCGCTCCGGTAGCGGAAAATTTGCGCGGTTTAGCCACGGGTACTTTCACCATGAAAGGCTTGGCTTCAAAACCTAAGGTCGATGGCGAATTTATCCTGCCCAAAGCAGGACTAACGATTTCCTTCTTACAGACGGATTACAATTTGGTGGGGACTCCCAAAGTATTATTAGACAACGAAAGTATACGTTTCCCAAATTTAAAATTGCGCGATTCAAGAGGGGAAGGTTATCTCAATGGGGAGGTTCGTCATAGGGGATTCAGAGATTTTTATATTGATTTACAGATTGATGCGAATAAGATGTTGGTTCTCAACACTGGACCGGATAGGGAAGATGCCTACTATGGAACCGCCTATGCCTCTGGAAGCTTAAAGCTGCAAGGCCCACCCTCGGCAGTAAATGTATATGCCGCAGTTAAAAGTGAAAAGGATACGGAGTTCAATATTCCAATTGGCGGAGCTACCGAGGTGAAGCAAAGCGGTTATGTCAATTTTGTGGCCCCCCAAACTAATGCTCAGAACCTTCAAATAGTGGGAACCAATTTTAATATTGATGAAGGGGTATCCCTAAACTTTGATATGGATATAACGCAGGATGCCCTGGTGAGTATCATCCTTAATGAAAGTACTGGGAATCAACTGGATGGTCGAGGCAATGGTTTGATAAACATGAAGTTAAGACCTAATCAGGATCTGGAACTCTCTGGGGTTTACACCATTGATGAAGGAATATATCGTTTCAATCTGGAGGGTTTATTTGCCAAAAACTTCGAGGTGGAACGCGGAGGAACGGTTTCTTGGAATGGAGATCCCTATACTGCACGCTTGGACCTTACCGCCATTTATCGGACCAAAGCTAATCCGGGTCTTTTAACCGGTGAAAGTGCCAGCTCCGCTACTCCGGTGGATATTTACCTGAGTATTCAAGGGGAACTTACTAATCCTCAGATAAGCTTTAATATTGATTTACCTAGAGCGGCATCCTCTACGCAGGCAATTATTGCCAATCGATTAAATACGGATCAAGCTATTAATCAACAGGTATTTAGTCTTTTGGCATTTGGTAGCTTCACACCTCCTAGTGATCTATTAGAAAGTTCGGGAGATGCGATAAATGAATGGGATTTCATCGCTGGACAGGCGGCGGCCTTTATCAATCGATTCACTTCAAATTACGACTATGAGGTTAGTTTATCCTATCAACCGGCAAATCAAGGCCAGGAGGCAGGTGCGGGAACCAATAGTCAAGAGGAATTGGAAGTAGGAGTTTCAAAAAATTTCTTCGAGGATAGATTAACGGTAAATTCTTCAGTAGAAGTGCCATTAAACGAAAACAACAATAGTATCGCCGGGGATTTTGAGTTTATCTACAAATTGACCGAGGACGGACGCGTTCGGGCTAAAGCCTTTAATCGATCGGTGGATAATAATTTTAATCTAAATATTGGTCAACAACAGCTCTATCAGCAAGGCTTAGGCTTATCCTTTAAGCTTGATTTTGAGACCTATGGAGAGTTATGGCGTCGGGCCTTGGCTGGGGCAAAAAGAGAAGAGGAGCCCGCCGTTGAAGTTCCGTCGGATCAATAAATCAGCGGTGCTGATTCTCTTTTTCAACCTTAAATTCTCGGGTCTTTCTATTGAGGGTGAATTTGTAGCCTTCTAAGGCAATATAAGTATTAGGGAATATGGCTTGAGCTTCTTTCAATAAGGGTTTGAAGTCCTTATATCGGACCGAGAAATGTCCGATGAGTAGTTTTTCCGCTTTGGTTATTTCGGCAATTTCGCCCGCTTGGGCAGCGGTGCTATGATTAGTCTGCTTGGCCCGATCAGACTCCTGAGACATGAAGGTTGCCTCGTGGTACAGCAGGTCTGGATGATCAAAATATCGGTGTAAATGCTTTACCGGCATGGTGTCTGTACAATAGGCATAGGAGAAAGACTTTGGCGGATCCTCAGTTAATTGAGCATTGGGAATTAGGTTACCTGCCTTATCGATCCAGTCGGCACCGGCCTTTATTTGACGTATTTCTGCTACCGGTATTTGAAACTTGGCCAATTCAGATTTCTTCATTTTCCGAGGCTGAGTTTTCTCCTGGAAGTAAAACCCAAAACAATCAATAGAATGTCGAAGGGGAAAACTATACACCTTTAAATGCTTGCTATCAAAAATTTCTTCTTTCTTACTAGGGTTTAATGCTTTGAAAATAAGAGGATAGTGAATTTCAGCATCGGTAATGGCCAATTGTTGCCGGATGGCTGATTCCAATTTCTCTGGACCATAGATGTACAATGGACTGCGCCGATCTAGTAATTGAAGGGTAGATAGTAGGGGGAGGAGGCCGTAAAAGTGATCACCATGTAAATGGCTAATCATAATGTGTTTTAACCGGCTAAAGCCAATTCGATGTTGCCTTAACTTAACTTGGGTGCCTTCCCCACAATCAATCAGAAAGAACTCGTTACCAACTGCTAAAAACTGTGAAGTAGGGCTGCGATCGCTCATGGGTACCGCAGATGAGGCTCCTAAGATGCTAAGGCTGAGGTGCTCCATTAAGCATTAAAACTGATTTTCCTTTTAGCGGCTAAAAGATAAAGTACCGCCATCCGAATCGCTACCCCATTTTCCACCTGGTTTAGGATTATACTTTGATCGCTGTCGGCAACTTCAGTGCTGATTTCCACTCCTCGATTTATCGGGCCTGGGTGCATAATTACAATCTTCTCTTTAAGATCGTTTAGTAGTGCTTTATCTATACCGTAGCGGCGAGCGTATTCGCGAATACTAGGGAAATATTTAAGGTCTTGCCGTTCATGTTGCACCCGTAGCATATTGGCCACATCGCACCACTCTAGGCTTTTTCGTAAATCATGACTTATGCGAACCCCTAAAGACGCAATATGCTTAGGCATTAAGGTACTTGGTCCACAAACTTCTACTTCCGCGCCCATTTTTTGCAAGCAAAGTATATTAGAAAGGGCCACCCTTGAATGCAAAATATCACCTACAATTACCACTTTTTGACCATCCAAGGAGCCCATTTTTTCTCTTATCGAAAAAGAGTCTAACAGTGCTTGTGTAGGATGCTCATGTGCGCCATCACCCGCATTAACTATTATACTATCAACGTGTTGACTTAGGAAATAAGCGGCCCCCGGCTTAGGATGTCGCATGACCACCATATCCACTTTCATGCTGAGGATATTGTTAACCGTGTCAATTAAGGTCTCGCCTTTAGAAACAGAAGAGGAGGATGCGGAAAAATTAACTACATCAGCCGAAAGGCGCTTTTCCGCCAATTCAAAGGAAAGACGGGTTCGGGTACTATTTTCAAAAAACAAATTAGCGACCGTGATATCTCTTAAAGAAGGAACCTTTTTAATAGGTCGGTTAATTACCTCTTTGAATTGTTCTGCCGTTTGAAAAATTAGTTCAATGTCCTCTTTTTGAAGGTATTTAATCCCTAGAAGGTGATTTACGGACAATTCACTCATGATCTCCAATTTCTAAATAAACCGCGTTTGCTTCAGCGTTTAACTTTTGCCATTCAACCGCCACCCGATCTCCATCTAAACTATCCACTTGCCGGCCTACATAATCTGGCTGTATAGGAAGTTCGCGACTAAATCGGCGGTCTATCAATACTAATAATTCAATTTCTGAAGGGCGACCAAAAGATTGGATGGCATCCATTGCAGAACGTACACTACGACCGGTAAATAACACATCATCGATAAAGACCACCTTTTTGCCTTCTAAAAGAACATCAATTTTGGTCATGCTTGGCTCCAGTGGACTTTCCCTTCGGCGGAAGTCGTCTCTAAAGAAGGTTATATCTAAAGTGCCATGTGCTAAATTTTGGATACCGGCGCTTTCTAAAATGGCGACTAGCGCATCCATTACATGCACACCTCGGCTTTGTAAGCCAATAAGAATGGTGTTTTCGAAATCTCCATGGTTTTCAATGAGCTGCTGCGCTAAACGATTGAGGGTAATCTCAATGCTGCGTGCGTCCAAGAGTTTCTTTCTATTCATAGCCTGAAGGCAAAAATACTAATAATGCTTAAAGCTTTAGCTGAAAACTTCGGGCCAATCTATGCCATCAAAATTTCCAGAACTCATAAGGAGGAAGACATTTCCCGCAGATTTCCCCTTTTGAAGAGTAAGTGCTAGCTCCTCACTATTTTGAATCACTAATAAGTCATCTCTTTTAAAGGCGGCTTGCACTTCGGCTGCATCAAGTGCGGGAAGTTTCTTATGCTGCAATACCTCCGGGTTGAAATAAACGATAGCTTTTTGGGCAGGATCCATGCTTCCAGCATATTGTTGCATGAATTCGATATTTAAGCTGCTGAAGGTATGAAGTTCCAAGATCGCCCAAATATTGCTCTCGGCGTAGGTCTCCTGACATGCCCTTACGCTGGCCTTTACCTTAGAGGGAGCATGTGCGAAATCACGATAGACCTTAAGATCTCCATTAACTATAAGGGCTTCCATTCGCTTTGAGGCACCACTAAATTCTATAATAGCCTCATAAAACTCTTCATCCGTTATCCCCATCTGACTGCATACCCAGCGGGCACCTTCTAAATTATTCATATTGTGGGCCCCAAAAACATTGAGGGGTAAATCGCCTTCGATTGTTTCCAAGACGAATTGTTGATCTTCAACTCGATAGGGGGGAGTTGAATAGGGGAATTTCTTCACTTCTTGGTTTGTCCCCTCAACAACAGCCTGAACCTCTTGGTCATCCACATTGTAAATCACCTGTCCACCGGGCTCTATATAGTCAAAAAGCATTTCGAATTGGGCCCGATAGTTTTCGTATTTAGGGAATACATTATAGTGATCCCAGGCAATGCCGGAGATAAGCGCGATATTCGGTCGATAGTGTACAAATTTTGGTCGAGGATCAAGGGGAGAGGATAAGTATTCATCTCCTTCAATGACCATAAATTCATTGTGATCGGTAAGCCGGACCATTGTTTCGAATCCCTCCAACTGCGCACCTACCATATAATCACAATCCCGGTTATGAAAATTCAGCACATGCAAAATCATCGAGGTAATAGTGGTCTTGCCGTGGCTACCAGTAATGACTACGCGGGTTTTATTGCGGCTACTTTCATATAGGTATTCAGGATAGGAATAAACCTTTAACTGCAATTCCTGAGCTCTTAGTAACTCCGGGTTGTCTTTTCGGGCATGCATACCTACCACGACAAAGTCTAGGTCCTGATGAATCCTATTGGCATCCCAACCAATCGCATCCGGTAGGAGTCCTTTCTTAGCCAACCTGGAACGTGAAGGTTCGAAAATTTCGTCGTCACTACCGCTTAAGTCATGACCTTGTTCATGCAGGGCAAGTGCCAGATTGTGCATAGCGCTACCGCCAATGGCAATAAGGTGGATTTTCATGCTTGTGATTTATCACAAAGCTAAGCTGCTCCAAGCAATTATTGGACTTGAATACGGGCTGTTTCTGCCAAGTTATCCATAAACTTCTTAGCAATATGATAGTCTCCAGGAAAGGCTGGACTGCCTTTTTCACTGTGCGATTGGGCCTCAGTACGCATATCGATTCCCTCTCCGGCAGAAAAAATTTGATCGACAAAAATTTGCAGGTCAATGTTCTCCGTATCCCCTTCCTCAACTTTGAGATTTAAGGGATAGCTAACTATTCGGTAAAGACTATCGGTTCCTGGATGGTATGCGTTCAAGATATCGCTGGTATCTCCATTAAGTTGGCCAGTGGCATCAGATCTCCCTTCCATAATCGCAAAGCGATATTTTAGCATCGACCAGTACATTTGATTGAAGGAGGATTGGGGGTGCTCACGATCAAAATCCTCTGGTCTCTTGTCGTTCTGCTCAGCGTTTAATCCAAAGCCCAAACGCAATTGCGAATAATCACCTGCAGGAATTTGCTGGCTGAAGCTACCGGTACTGGGGTCTCCAACATCGGCTAAAAAGACATCCTGAATTTTGGTTTCTGTATTCCCGGAGATCAGGGTGATATCGCTGAGATAGAGCTTAAACTTCTTTAAATTGAAGTCGTAGCCGGTATTCATTCTCAGGGTATCTCCAATGCTATAAGTGGAGCCATCGCTCAAATACAAGCTAGTTTGAAAATTCAAATTGCCTACGGAATTGTCTTCAGGCTCATCCTTACAATTGCTTACTATAAATACTAGGATCAATAGAACGAGAAGAGACTGAATCGAATTTTTCATAGCGGTTTAGAAGATGCCAATACTTAAACTATCAGCCATTGCGGTGGCAATAGTAAAGTCTTGATTGTTAGTAGGGTCGCTAACAACTTCGGGAACTAGCCCCATGGGAAGATTGTTGAGCAGAGGTTTTAAATCAGGAAGTAAAAATATCTTAACTCTTTGCAGATTATCAATGCTAAAACTGCGGGTTTCGCTTAAAGTAGTATCCGTTAAAAGATAGGAGCCTAAAGTGTATTCAATGGGAACTAAAACAGAGTCCGACATCGGTAGACTCGGATCAAACATGCGCCCTTTGATTTTAAAGAAGTCAACTCCATATTGATCTTCCCTTACCCAGTCTGGATCGATAGCTAAGATTTGCTGTAAATCGTCCACTGCATTAGCCGAATCTGTACCGGCTACTAGATGGAAAGATCCAAAATATCCACCAGCCTCCAGATTCCCCGCGGTCGCTACCGGGTTAAGATTGCTAAGCATGAAATAGTTATTGGCCGTGTCGAACTCCAATTCTTGGTTTAAATCTTTAAAACCAATATCACCAACTAACATGCTAATGGTGTCTAACATGAAATGCACCCCTTGGCCATTTACGTAAACCGAATCATAGTTCACCGCTCTATCGCCATAAAAGGGAACAAAGTTCCATTCAATATTATCTCCTGATGGGGCAGGATTGTCTTCAATCAGACTATCCTCTTTACAAGCATAAGCCACACTTAGTACCAAGGCCAGGAAAAGAATTTGCTTTTTCATGTTCTACAAATTTGAATCGAAAAATTGTTTTTAAATGTAATGTAGGTCGCCAAAGTACTAAGCTTCACTTTAGTATTAGACGTCTCAAAGTTATCATCCGTTGGAAAGCTCTACCGACTCTTCTATTTTTTTCATGGTATTAAACTCCTCACTCTGCTCAATACTGTCCATGATTTGTTGCAGAATTTCACCTGAATCCATTTCATAATCAATGTCTAAGGGCTCTTTAAAGCGGATGTTGAGGTTAACTCCCTTCTTTTTCATGATGAGGCCCTTTTTATCAAAAGCGCGTCGGAACCCATCTACTACAACGGGAATCACGATAGGTTTGGTTTCCTTTATAATATGGGCCGTGCCTTTTCGGCCATTTACGAAAGGCGTGGTTGTACCTTGAGGGAAAGTGATCACCCAGCCGTTTTCAATCGCGGTGAATATCTTCTTAATGTCTCGGGGATCCACGCCGCGATCGACTTTTTTGCCTGCTTCCCGCCAGGTTCTTTTTATCGACACCGATCCAGCATAGGCAAATAACTTTGGGAGTATCCCCGCCGACATGGTCTCAAGGGCCGCGATGAAATAGATGTTCAGTTTGGGATTAATTACGAAGAAGGGAAAATTGATACGATCGTAAATTCCCCATTTGGCGCAACAAAATACTTGATACATGCCGGTAACATCGGCGAAATAGGTCTGATGGTTGCTAACGAAAAGGACATTGGTATCCGGAAGATCTTTTAAAATCTTGGAGCCTGTAATTTTTGTCTTGTTGGCAACATTGAATCGATAATAGGCAATTAATCCAAATACGAAGATTAATATCCTTTTGATGATCAGTGAGTTCCCGAATGAATCCCTTGAGCGTACCTTCATTTCCTTTAAACGGTCGGTCGCAAATATAAGTGATTCTAAAGGCTTCCCATTTCATTGAGGATCATTCTGCGGATCTCGGCAATCATCATGGCCGTTGCTCCCCAAATAACCAGGTCCTCAATTAGGAAAGCTTTACTCTTGATTTTAAAGCCATTACTAAGCTCTATCTTGGTATCGCTGATTGCTTCAGGTTCCAAGAAGCGAGCAAAGGGAATGGAGCGAATCGAAGCCACCTCTTTTTCCTCCTTAATAAAGTTCAAGCTCTGAGAGCTATGTGCGAGAAAAGGGTGAACCAGGAAATTACTTGGAGGAATATAAAGTGGAGTTAAGGCTCCCCAGATGGTGTAGCGCTCTGATTTGACTCCTATCTCTTCTCTTGTCTCCCGAATCGCCGTATTTAAGAATATTTCATCTTGATCTTCATATCCACCCCCTGGAAAAGAAATTTGACCACTATGAGCACCCGGATACTTTGTGCGTTCGGTTAGGATCAGATTTACTTCATCTTCACGAGTTTCAAACAGAGCCAGCACTCCGGCTTTTCTTGGCTTTTGTTCTTCAATGTCCAATTCGGATAAGGGCAGGCGACCACTAGGCGCTAATTCTAGTTGCGCTTTTTCACCGGGTAGACTTTTGGATTGCGCTCTCTTTAGCAGTCTTTCGAACTCTTTGTAATTCACAGGGTTTATTATAGAGGCAAAAATAATAAGCGGTACAACATTAAATAGAAGCTTATTATTAATTTTGAAGTATCATTTAGAATTCTTTATGACCCTCACCCAACTCAATTACCTCATTGCGGTGGATAACCATCGCCACTTTGCCCGCGCAGCCGAGGCATGTTTTGTCACCCAACCCACTCTTTCAATGCAAATACAGAAGCTAGAAGAGGAGTTAGGGGTTTTATTATTCGATCGAAGCAAGCATCCTGTTAGGCCAACAACCATAGGTGAAAAATTAATTGCTCAAGCTCGCACCATCCTCAACGAGGCTGAGCGAATGAATCAAATACTGCAGGAGTCTAAAAATGTATTAGAAGGTCCTTTTAAGTTGGGAATTATCCCTACCGTGACCCCCTCCTTAGTGCCGCGATTTTTAAGCAAATTCACTTCGCGTTTCCCGAAAATTCAATTGCAAATCCAAGAGCTTACCACGGAGATGATTGTGGAAAAGCTGCAAAGAGATGAATTAGATGCGGGAATCCTTGCCACCCCCTTAAAGGAACGTTCCATAATTGAGAAGCCGCTTTATTATGAACCGTTTATGGCCTACATTCCGAGCGACCATAAATTAGGCAAAGAGGCTTTTGTTACCAATTCAGAGTTGAGCATAGATGATATTCTACTGCTTAACGAGGGACATTGCTTCCGGAATGCGGTAATCAATCTTTGTAACTCTCGTCCTTCCTTAGGCGGAAAGAATGTAGATCTGGAAAGCGGGAATTTTGATATTCTGGTTAAACTGGCGAAAAAGGGATATGGCATGACTTTAATACCCTACCTCTACGCTTTGGATTTACCTACGTCTGAACAGCCCAATATTAAACCCATTGCAGATCCCAAGCCCACACGTGAAATCAGCTTAGTATACTCAAGAGCTGAGTTGAAAATAAAGGTGATCGATGAATTAGCGCGTATTGTGCAGTCTTCCGTTCCAGAGAAAATGCTGGAAGGTGGGGAAGCGATTTTAAGTCCGGTGCAAATTCTTTAAACTTTTTTCCGGGAGGGGGGTTCTCTATTTTATGAATGAATTCCCCTTGTTCCCTATTAACCTTTTCCTGCTGCCAGGAGAGTACAGCCAGTTGTACATTTTTGAGGAGCGCTATAAACAGCTAATTAATGAGGCTTGGGAGGAAGGATTCAGTTTCGGATTACCTTTTTCCAATCGATTAAATTCCCGGAATATCGGCACCGCCGTTAAGGTACATGAGATTGTAAGTCGGGATGAAAATGGAGAAATGGAAATCATCATCCGGGCCGTGGCAAACTTTCGCCTGGATAAATTCCACTATCAAAAGGAAGGAAAATTATACCCATGTGGGGAAGTCCGTTTCCTCGAAGGTGATGGAGATGCGATAGTTTCCGAATCACTGATGGAGAGATTTAGAGAGCACTTGGGAAATAGTGATAATCCAGATGCGGAACTCTTGGCTTTACAAAGGGCAGGGGTTTACGAATTGGCCGCAATGCTCAATTTTAGTGATGTTCAGAAAATGGATTTCACCAGTTTAGCAGATATTGAGGCCAAGGAGAAGTATTTGATGAATTATCTTCGCTACCTAGAATTATTACAGGAGCAGGAGTCTCATGTTTATCAGAACCTTTACCTTAATTAGTATTCTCTTTTTACTTGGAGCCTGTCAGGATGCCCCTGTAACAGGAGATACTGCTGCAAAACGCAGTCCCCAAACAAGAAAGGAAAATTCCCAGTCTCGTTTAGAACCCGAATTTCTTGCTTGGGAAAACGATCAAGAGGCTCAGGCCTATTTAAAGTCATATGGCCAATCCAATCCTGAAAACATAGTGGTGATTGAGACAGCCTTTGGGAAGATAAAGATTCGTCTATATCAGAATACCCCTCTACACCGGGCGAACTTCATATACTTGGTAAAGGAGCATCAATACTTTAATGGCACCTGGTTTCACCGAGTAAGCCCGGGCCATGTCATCCAGGCGGGAAACAATGATGAATACACCTTGAAGGCCTTACGAGACCGAATTGGTAAATATCAGTTAGCTCCAGAGAGACTGGGACTGAACTATCATCAATATGGTGCGGTGGCCATGGCGCGTTCCTATAAGAACAATCCAGAGAAGAAATCAGACCCTTTTGAATTTTACATCAATCTCGGAAAAAGGTACAGTCAAGGGCAGTTGGACCTCATGGAAAAGGAATATGGTATTGACTTAAGTCCCGAGCAAAGAGCTCTTTACACAGAAAAAGGTGGTAGTCCTCACCTTGATTTAGAGCACACCGTAATTGGTGAGGTGATTTCCGGAATGGAGGTGGTGGAGGCCATTTCCAAAGTGGAAACAGATAAAGGTGAATGGCCCCTTAGCAATGTACCTATAGAGGTGTATTTGGAAAAATAATAGCGGAAGTACTTCGTACTCCGACAATAATCAATATATTCGTTCTGTAATGGCGAAACAATCTCATAATAATAAGTTCATGTACCGCACTTGGAATTGCATCCGAGCGGGGGAACTTATATAGAGATCTGTATAGAACCAATCTAACAGGAACTGTAAAAAGCCCCCGCAAGAGAAATCTGGCGGGGGCTTTTTCAATTTTATACGTTTAATGACCTAATGCAAAAGCAATGAGTGCCTTTATTAGTTTACTCGACAAACAAAGAAAAAGAGAGTTACAGCACTTTTTTGATCTGCCCAGTAAGGCCCAAAACACTGAATGGTTGACTCTGCAAGAGCTGGAGTCACAGGCTCAGAAATTATTGGATCGCATCACGGGATTATTGCCTAATAATATCTCTTTGATAAGAGAGGGGGTAAACCTTCAAACTTATAAAACACCGAATCGGGCAGCCAGGCTCCAGATTCGCGCCAATATCAGCGCCACCAATCATCGCACTTATGTTTTAAGAATTCATTGCCATGAGTTAAATCCAAAAGGGAACATGCAGAAAGTGGCAAGAGTAGAATATCATTACAAGGAATCTCGTCGCTAAGCATTTAGGGATTATAGCGTCAATTCTTATATTCGTGGCCATTACCGATCCAAACCCTAATCAGGTTTAAATTTTAGCACACGATTTATGAAGAAATTGGCACTGACTATGCTGGCTTTGGGGATGTCCTATCTCCTTCCAGCACAGAGCTTTGTGCGCCATGCACAACTATCGCCCGATGGGCAATCCATGGTTTTTAGTTATCAAGGTGATATTTGGTATTGGCCGCAGATGCAAGGCACTCCCCAGAGGATTACCCTGCACGAGGCCTATGAGGGTAAAGCGATTTTTCATCCTGATGGAGATAAGATAGCGTTTAGCTCCAATCGCTTTGGTAATACAGATATTTTTAGCCTTAGCCTCGAGGGAGGATACCCGGAGCGCTTAACCTTTCATGCAGCAAGTGATAATTTAAGCGATTGGCACAAGGATCTAGGAGTCATTTTTCATTCTGAGCGTGCCTATGTTACTGTGGAGTGGGATGCCGAATTACATCGCATTGCCCCAGATAATGCTTCACCGGTTCGCTTTATGGATGGACTAGGTACGAATGCCGTAGCATCACCTAACGGGCGGTATATTGCCTTTATGCGCGGTAGTTGTCGCACTAGTCGCGAAAATTATGTCGGACCAGCGGATCAAGAAATTTGGCTCTATGATATTCAAACTGAAGCTTACAGTGCCTTGACCGATAATGAGGTAAATGACATTTTTCCTTCTTGGCAGGATGATAACACCATTGTGTTTCTAAGTTCTAAAGACGGTCGTTATAATCTCCGCAAAGTAGATTTGAACGGTAAAGGGGAGTGGTTAAGTGATTTTAATGATGAGGGTATTCATGATTACAGCATCGCGAACGGTGCAGTACTATTCGCCCGAAAAGACCGCTGGTATAAAGGTGGCCTGAATGATCTTAAAGGGGCAGAGGCCTTAAATATAGATTTGAAAAACGACTATCGTTTCTATCCTGTAGAACGCGAGAGCATCCGAAACCAGATAGCTTCATACCAAGTTTCCCCTAATGGTGAAGAAGTTATAATTGAAACCGGAGGTGAAGTTTTGGTAGGAGCATTAGATGATGAGAAGTCAAGAACGGTAAACTTGAGCGATCACCCATATTTTGATCGTGATGCCTTTTTCTTAAACGATTCAACCGTAGTCTTTAGCTCTGACCGGGCTGATAACACCTATTCATTCTATAGAGCAAACTCATCAGATCCGACTAAAACCGGTTTATTTGAAAGCTTGCGACACAGTACCTCCTCCTATGCCAGCACTAGCGGTGATTTAAGAGGTGGTATTCTTTCTCCAGATGGAAAGAAATTAGCTTACATGGAGAATGGCACTAAACTGCATATTGCGGAAATCAAGGAGAATGGAGACCTGGGAGCTACGGTTACACTAATCGACGCTTGGTACGGCGCTTCAGGAATTGCTTGGAGTCCGGATAGCCGATATATAGCCTATAGCCGCAGCGATTTGAATTTCAATAATGAAGTATTTATTCAGGCGGTAGATGGTAAATCAGAGGCGGTTAATGTGAGTATGCATCCGGGATCCGACTACGGTGCACAATGGTCTAAAGATGGTTCAAAATTGGCCTTTATTTCTGATCGCAATAATGACGATGCGGACATATGGTTTGTCTGGTTACAGCGTGAGGAATGGTTAAAATCCAAAGAGGAGCGTGAAGAGGGCTATTATTTCGAGGAAAGCAATGAAGAGGAGTCTGAAGAAGAAGGTGAAGATGAAATTCAAATCGACTTTGAAAATATTCATGATCGCCTACAACAGGTGACGTACTATAATGGTAGTGAGTCGCAAGTTTTGGTATCTGCCGATGGTAAGACATTCTACTTCACCCGGAGAGAAGCGGGGGCCAGGGGTTCGGATCTTTATGAGATTCAATTCGATGGTACTGATTATAAGCAGATCACCAAGGGTGGAATCAGTCCTTATTCCTTAACTTGGGATAAGGATGCCAAGGGTATCTATTTTATTTCAAGAGGGAGTCTGAAACACGTGAATGTCTCCAACAAGAAGACCACTACCTATTCCTATATATCTAAAAAGACCTTGGATAAGGCCAAGGAGCGAGAACAGGTGTATGCCGAAGCTTGCCGTATGATTAGAGATCGTTTTTATGATCCGGAATTCCATGGTGAGAATTGGGACGAATTAGTAGAGTACTACCGCCCTTGGGCCCTAAAAGCCTCTACGGATGCTGATTTTAGCTTTGTGTACAATTTGATGCTAGGGCGCTTAAATGCCAGTCACATGGGGCTATATGGTTCGGGCTCCGAGGCCGATTTACAAAGGGAGTCAACCGGACGTTTAGGGATAGAGGTAATAATGACCTCCGCTGGTGCCAAAGTAAGCCGTTTAGTAGCCAATTCTCCTGCGGATCGCAGTCGTAATAATTTACAACTTGGTGATCTGATTACCGAAATTAATGGGGAAGCTTTGAGCATGGACCGAAACTTCTATTCTCATTGGACCGCGACGACCGGGGAGCCTGTCTTGGTAAAGGTAAAGCGCGATGGTAAAGAACAAGAATTGGTAATCCACCCGGCGAGAAGCATTAATTCTCAATTGTATGAAGAGTGGGTGCAAACTCGTAAGGCCTTAGTGGAGAAGTACTCTGGTGGCCGACTGGGATACATTCATATCCGAGGTATGGATAAGCCAAGTTTTGAACGCTTTGAGCGCGAATTAATGGCTTCCGGTTATGGGAAGGAAGGTATTGTTATCGATGTTCGCTTTAACGGTGGTGGTTGGACCACCGATTACTTAATGGCAGTACTTAATGTCCGTCAACATGCCTATACCATTCCAAGGGGTGCAACTAAGAGTCTGAAAAACAATCAAGATTTTAGTGATTATTATCCTTACAGCGAGCGTTTGCCTTTGGCAGCTTGGACCAAGCCTTCCGTGGCACTTTGTAATGAAAGCTCTTACTCTAACGCCGAAATCTTTAGTCATGCATATAAAAGCCTTGGTATCGGTACCCTTGTGGGTAAGCCTACCTTCGGGGCAGTAATTTCAACCGGTGGTACCGGTTTATTGAATGGATCCTTTTTGCGTCTACCATTCCGCGCTTGGTATGTGAAAGACTCTGGAATGAATATGGAAAATGGTCCCGCTGTTCCCGATGTGGTCTTGGACAACGCACCTGCCAGCAGGGCTAAAGGTGAAGATGCACAATTGCAAAAAGCCGTAGAAATCCTTTTAGAACAAATCAACAACTCCAATAAATAAACATGAAATATCGTGTATTGGCCCTTGCGGCCCTATTTGCCGGAAGCTTAAGTGCTCAGGTAGACTTAATAAATAAGGTTAAGGATAATGGTGGTGATAAAGCAGGTTTTGAATTTACCACTGTAATTGATCTTGAAGCAACTCCGGTTAAAAACCAAGGTAGGAGTGGGACTTGCTGGTCTTATGCTACCACGGGATTCGTAGAAAGTGAGATGATTCGCATGGGTAAGGATCCCATTGACATTTCGGAGATGTTTACCGTACGCAATGTGTATTATGATAAAGCAGAGAAATATGTTCGTTTACACGGATATTTAAATTTCGCCCAAGGCGGAGCCTTACCGGATGTGATGTACGTTATTTCCAAATATGGGGCGATGCCTCAAGTGAAATATGAAGGTCTTGATTATGGCACTGAAATCAATAATCATGGTGAGTTGGAAGCGGTGTTGAAAGCCATGTTAGATGAGGTTATAAAAAACAAGAATGGTCAAATCACGCCAGTCTGGCGCGAGGCTTTTGACGCCACCTTAAATGCCTATTTGGGAGAAGTACCCGAGACTTTTACCTGGGAAGGCAAGACCTATACTCCCCGTTCCTTTGCGGATGATGTTTTGGGTATTATTCCTGATGATTATGTGCAATTAACTTCATTTACCCACCACGGTATGAATGAGGAAGTGATGATTCAAGTTCCAGATAACTGGGCTTGGGGAAAGGCCTATAATGTAGCCTTGGATGATATGATGGCCGCTTTGGATAATGCTTTAAATGAGGGCTTTACGGTTGCTTGGGCCACGGACGTTAGCGAAAAGGGATTTTCTCTTCGTAATGGGGTTGCGATTGTACCGGCTACGGATTACAAGGACATGACGGCCCAAGAACGGGAAAGCATGTTCGACGGACCTAAACCCGAAAAGGAAATAAATCAAGAAAACCGTCAGGCGGCTTATGATAATTACCAGACCACCGATGATCACGGTATGTTAATTACTGGAACCGTGAAAGACCAGGAAGGTAACATCTATTATATCGTGAAGAACAGTTGGGGGGAAAGAGATAATGATTTCCGCGCTGGGTATATCAACGCTTCCAGGGCTTTTGTGGAGTACAAAACCATCGGTATCATGATGCATAAAGATGCCCTTCCGAAATCCCTCCGTAAGAAATTAGGAATTTAGTCTAAAAAAGAGATTCGATTCTCTATTTGGGAAAAAGTAATAAGGGTCCTTGCTCTTAAATAATTGAAAATGAGCGTGTCATTGTTTTGGCATGCTCATTTCTTATTTTTGGCAAACTCAAACTAGGATTATGAAAAGAATATTTGCTTTTTCGGCTTTGCTCCTTTTCGGTGCAGCTTGCTCGGAAGATGCTAATACCGCCGATGATCCCGCAGCGGTGCAGGCGGAGAACTTCGAAGATATTCAGACTAGCGGTGATTTTACTTGGTCTACTCAGGTAGAATACACCCTACAAGTTGAAGGCTTAAGTACCTTGCCTTTCCCCAAAAGAGATATGCTAATAATTTTGGATACTGAGGGTCAAGAGCTACACCGCAGATTGGTGGAAATCTCTCAAACCCGCAAGGTTCGCTTTGAGGCGCCAGCTGGCTTGGAGTTTCTAACGGTAAAGTTTGGCAATATCGAGAAGACTGTTTCGCTGAGCGGTACTAACAAAGGTAACTTTGACTATCTCCCCGAAGTGGATGACAGTGACCTAGATCCTGATAACCTATAAGACTGCGACGATGAAAAAGAATCTAGTATTTCTATTTGCTTTGGTGTTCACTGCAGGTTTAAATGCCCAAACCGTGAGCACGGATTTTGAAGCTTCGGCCGGGAATCGCGGTGCAGAAACTTGTTGGGGATTCGGAGGTTTCTCCCTTTCCAATAAAACCAACCGTAAGCCCATTAATGGTTACAGTGCGCGCAGTGGATCACTAAGCACGGATAAAAACCGATTTTGGATGAAATCCCCCTTTATTGAGTTGGGAAGTGGTAATATCACCTTTAATGCCAGGTTGAGCAGTACTGATGGTACCCGTACCTATAAAATTTATGTGGACTTTATCTCTTATGACGCCACGGACAATTGGGGAGAAGGAACCATTGTTACCGGGACAGAGATTAGCTTAACCGCGAATCACTTTAATATTGTAAATCATAGTGTTCCGATTCCAGCGGCGATTGCCAATGATGGTAATGCATACAAGGTTTACTGGCGATTTGAATCAACCTCTGGGAATCGAAACCGACGGGCTATAATGGATGATATCTCGATTCCTGGACAATATGTTTCTGATCCTACCGACAATTGCAAGCCAATTGTGACGGTTTCGGATTCTGATTTCGATGGAATCAATGATGATGTAGATGAATATCCAAATGATGCTGATCGGGCTTATGATTCCTATTATCCATCGTCTTCGGTTTTTGGGACCTATGCCTATGAGGACCTTTGGCCTTCCAAGGGGGATTATGATTTCAATGATTTGGTCTTAGGCCACCAGCAAAAGTTTATTTACAATGCCAATAATCGAATTAAGGAGATTGAAGCCAAATTCGTTATTCGCGCCATGGGCGGCGATTTAATCGAAGGATTTGGTATTCATCTTTATGGGATTGCTCCCGGTGACATCGCTTCGGTAAGCGGTAATAGTCTTACCACGGGAACGATTTCTCTCGCGGCGAATGGCACCGAGCAAAATCAGAATTATGCGGTGGTGATCCTTTGTGATGATGTTGAGACCATTATTAATCGTACCTCAGGTGCCTTTTTTAATACCGTTCCAAGCAATCCAGTGGGCACGGCCGATACGCTTACGGTGAATATCATTTTCAGTAATCCCGTGACGAGTCAGCAAATAGGAGATCGCTCCATTTTTGTTTATAAACAGCGCAATCAAGAAATCCATATGAAGGATAAGATTCCTACAGATTTGGCCGATGTAAGTCTTTTCGGAACCCTCGATGATGATACTGATCCTGCCGCAGGGAAATACTATTGCACCAGTGCTGGACATCCTTGGGCCATCGAAGTTTCTGAAGGATTCGACTATCCCGTGGAGCGGACCGATATCGTTCAGGCTTATTTGAACTTTGCCAATTGGGCGCAAACCGCCGGTCAGTCCTCACCATTATGGTATCGTGATGAAAGCGGTAACCGTGATGCAGCTAAGATTTTTTAATAGATATAGAGGTAATAGCTATTCTAGAGCCGCTCAAAAATTGAGCGGCTTTTTTTATACTTTCGCCAGATGGGATTTGATAAAATCAGTGAGTAAGTATACCATGGCCTTAGCGCTAAGCTGTCTTTCCGTTTCAGAGCTTGCCAGACTTGGTGCGGCTTCCGCAATATGGAAATAGGCGGGAGCTGATAAATGCGCGGCTGTCTTAACTAAACTGCGCACCTGGCGCATAGTAAAGCCACTAGCATTAAGAGCACTCACTGGAAAGCCGGTAATGCTATCCATATCTAATTCCAAGCCAATCGGTTTTGGGCCAAGCCAGCGCAATGCATCCTTGAATACCCGGTCCCTTTCCTCAGTGCTGAAAATTAAGAGCTCATCAAAGGTCAGATAATACAAATCAGCGGAAGCCCGGAAGATTTCTAGGATACTTTGATTGTTATAGGACTCATGTAGCCCAAAAACCGCATAGCGACCTAAATAGCCTTCTTCCTTAGCGTAAGAAAAGCCATTTCCACTGTGTCGGCCTTCTAGGGCGCGGAAGTCGGCATGTGGATCAATGTTCAAGACTTCAAGCGTTTTGCCAAAGGCCTGAGACATACCTTTAATTATGCCGTAACTATTGTTATGACCTCCGCCTATTACAATAGGAATCTTTCCTTGCTCGGCGATTTTCTGAATTAGCAAGGCTACCTCTTGATCGATTTCCGCGCTGATGGATCTCAAACGCGCTAAATCCTTATCCCTTGTAGGATCTAAATTCTGAGCCTCTTCCATGTAATCTTTAAAGTCCAGAATTGGACCCAGGACCAAAGAGCTCCCTTTTAAATAGCGGTTTTCTTGAACATTACATAGTGGAGATAGAATATGATGATAGGCATCTGCGCAACCGGCTTTTCCATGATTTGCTCGCACTCCAATATCCTCCAATATTCCTACTAAGACAAAGGGAGCTTCGATTAGCGCCAATTCATTTAAGTCTTCAATTAGAATAAGACTTTCTCCAATTTTTATTTCTCCCTCGCGTGGGAAAACATGATCCGCCAAATGATGGCGATTTAAATATCTCAAATGTTTCATACTCGTCTTTCACCATTAATATAAACGCCGGAAATCAGATTATGGCCGAAGTGATAGGCCAATGAGGCAAAGCTGAATCCAGGTTTTAAGGTCATGAAGTTCGCTTTTTTCCCTGGTTCTAAGCTTCCGACCGCTTCGCTGATTTCTATCGCCGCGGCTCCATTCAGGCTTGCCGCTACTAATGCTTCCTCCGCACTCAATCTCATTTGACTACAGGCCAGACTCATCATTAAGGCCATATTTCCTCCCGGTGCCGAACCAGGATTAAAGTCGGTGGCTAAGGCTAAAATCCCTCCTTGATCAATAATCTGACGACCTGGGGTGTAGTCAATATTTAGGAACAGGCTACATCCCGGAAGGGCAGTGGCTATAGTTTGACTTTCGGCGATGTGTTTTATTTCGGCTTCGGACATTACCTCTAAATGGTCCAAAGACAATGCTCCAAAATCGACCATCGCTTCGACGGCGCCCAAACTATTGAACTGATTAACATGCACCTTGGCGCTCATTCCGTAGGCTTGGGCTGCTTCCAGGATACGCATACTTTGTTCCAAATCAAAATAACCCTCTTCGCAGAATACGTCTACGTAATCCGCTAGTCCTTCCTCTGCTACCGCGGGAAGCATTTCGTCAATAACCAGATTTACATAATCGTCCTGGCGGTCAGCAAATTCCTTAGGCACAGCATGGGCACCTAAGAAGCTTGTTTTAATGGGTAAATTGGATTGATCCTTTAGGCGCTGCGCGACCTTCAGCATTTTTAGTTCCGCCTTGGTGCTTAAGCCATATCCCGACTTAATTTCTAAAGCTCCGGTGCCCATTCTTAACAGATCTTCTAATCGAGCATTGGCTGCTTCAAATAATTCATCTTCAGAAGCCTGATCTAGCTTGCGCACGGAGTTTAAAATACCCCCGCCGGCGGCGGCAATTTCGGCGTAGGTCTTTCCAGCCATTCGCATCGCAAATTCGTCTTCCCGATTGGCCGCATAAACCAGATGGGTATGGCTATCAACAAAAGTGGGTAATACCAGCTGCTGCTGAAGATCCACCGATTCATCATATTGATTAGAGCTGGGTAAATCGCCTTTTCCCAATTGCTTAATTACTCCCTCCTGCACCAACATCCAAGTATTGTCCACGCTGCCTAAATCCGCCATTTCAGCGCCCCGCTTATAAGGACGTCCCTGATTTTCGACTTGGATTATAGCGGAACTATTATGATAAAGGATGGTCATCTGAGATAAATTTGAAAGCGAAGATACAAAGGCTAAAAGCCCGGCAGGGCATTAATCATTTTGTAAATTGCCGAAAATTGACAATTTGAAAAAAGCCCTTATTCTCTGCATTGTTCCTTTGTTGGCTTTATTCTATGCTTGTCGTCCAGATTTGGAACCGGCAGACTGGCAGGTGGAAGCCTTAGCGCCCGTGTTAAAAACACGCATTAATTTATTGGACCTTCCCGAGCTGGATTCAACGGTGCAAATAGCCTCCGACGGGCAACTACAGATTATCTTTAGTGAATCGGTAGCTAATCTTAAGCCGGGAGAGATTGCCCCTCCTTTTAATGAGCAGTTTGAAAACACGGCAAACCTTCAGAATATCACCATTGGTCAAAGGGTGGTGCGCAATGACATTTCTCTAGGACAAGTTGCGGGACAATTAGGTCTACAAGGGGCTTTACTGATAGCAGCTAACGGCACCAATCAGGTCATACCACCTATCTCAGGGGTAGGGCCTAGTAATTTCAATATAGATGCTACAGATTACTTTCAAAGTATAACCCTGCGAGATGGTTGGATGGTACTGCGCCTGGAAAATAACTTCCCCATCGACATAAGCAATTTACAGTATGGTATTCAAAATACTAATGCGGGAAACTTCATCTTACAAAATACTTTAGCCTCCTTACCCAGTGGAGCAGTACACTACGATTCTGTTCAGTTAATAAATAACTTCTTGATTGAGGGTAATCTGGTTGCTTCGCTGATTAATCTTGATTCACCAGGTAGTAATGGCAATACGGTGCTCGTTGACACCTCTGATGCCCTGAGCCTGCAACTGACTTTGGATAAATTAGATCCAGTTTCTGCTACGGCGGTTTTTCCTGCACAGGACCTTTTTAATGAAACGGCGGAGGCCTTTATATATCCTCCTTCCGCACTCTTAACCTCCGTACACGTTGCCCAAGGGGATATCTTTATGGATGCTTACAGCACGATCAATGACAGTGTAAACCTGCAATACATTTTACCCGGGGCAGTGAATAATGGCAATATCCTGCAATTTGTAAGGGTAATTCCCGCGGCTCAACCTGGGCAATTGGTTAATGAATTTGTTACCATTCCGGTAACAAATTACACCTTGGATATGCAGGGAATGCCAGGTAGTACGAATAACCACAATACTTTTTACACCACCTTTATCGGCAGCATTGATAGTACCGGTCGTATAATCAATCTCTCCTTGCAAGACAGTGTTTACGTTCGCACGGGAATCAATAATCTAATTGCTGACCGAGGTTATGGCTTTTTAGGATATGACACCATAGTGGGAAACGAGCGAGTTGCTTTGGAGAGTGTCTCAGGCTTTTTTGAAGGCTCCTTTGAATTAGATGATGTGCAATTAGCCCTGGAAGTGAAAAACTACATCGGTGCGCCTTTTGCTCTAAAAGTGAATAGTTTAAAAGCCCATTCTACTACAGAAACCAAAAGCCTGAGCTGGAATCAATTGGGCTTTGAATTCAGTATCCCCAGAGCATTTGAAAGTGTTCCTGGTGCCCAACCAAGTCCCGGTGTGTTCACCATTAATTTGGATAAAACCAGTAGTAATATTCAGGACTTGGTAGAAATTTTACCCGAGGAAGTCGAGTTTGGCATTGAAGCCTATATGAACCATAATCTGCCTAGTACAGATTTCAGCCAATTCTTAAATACCAATTATGGGATTGAAGCAGATTTACAGGCTACGATTCCCTTACAAGTGGGTTTAGATTCCATCGCTTTCCAAGATTCGGTGGAATTCACCTACAACTCCTTGGATCAGGATTGGCGATTGGAAGGCGGGGATTTAATTATCAAAGCCGATAATAGTTTTCCTTTTGATGTAAATGTGGAGATTATACTCCATAATAATGGTTGGGAAGTACTTGATACCCTTAGAGCTACGGATTTAATTGCCGCAGCACCCGTAGATACCAATCAACGTAGCCTCGGAACCAGCAGTAGTACCATTCGCTACAGTTTAAGTGGGGAAAAGCGTATTGCTTTGCAAAACACCGGTTACATGGTCTTTAGAACATACTTTGATACGCCTGATAACTCCGGCTTGGTGAAGATTTATTCGGATGATTATTTGGACTTACAATTAATTGCAGACTTCCGACTTTCAACCGATAAAGAGCGATGAGAAAACTGATTATTTGTTTCATGTGTTTATGTGGCTATTGGTCGCAAGGGCAGGAAGACAGCTTGATAGAGTTTAATATAGGCCGCTCTTTTCAAAGGCTAAATCGACCATTTATTGATGTTTACACCGAGCAGGGTGGAGCTAGTAGAGAATGGTCAAGTCAGCAGATTTACAATTTCTTTTATGGCGATTTTGTGGATGATGGCGCCAAAGAAGGGCTGATGAATAATGCTGCCAATGGCTTAGGACTAAGTTCTATGGCTAATTGGGAGATCCGTCTATGTTACGAAGGCCATCAAAAAACCAGACTACTTCCTTTTCCAAAGAAATCATTTTACATTTTTAATCGCTCCTATACCAGTTTAAGTATGAGTGAGGACCTCACCAGATTAATGCTATATGGCAACCGATCTACGGCGGGTAGCCCACAGGATATTGGTGATTTTGCGTATCAATCGTGGTTTTATAGTGGGGTAGGGCATCAATACACTTTTTTAATAGATACTATTCCCTTATCCCTCGGCATAGGCTTGGTGGCTATGCACACCTTGGATGATCATAATACCGGTTCCGCCAGTCTAACTACCGCAAGCGATGGCAGTGCGATTAACTTTATGGGGGATTACCAGTTTGGGCAAAGTGGGGCTGCTAGCAGTTATGGTATCACAGGTTGGGGATTAGCCTTGGATTTGGCATCAGCCGAAAGGCGAAATGAACACGAACTTGAGGTCTTTGTCCGCGATTTAGGTTTTGCCTATATGCCAAATTGGTTGCAAGTTTCGAGAGATTCTAGTTTTGAGTTCAATGGTTTAGATGCGGGCAATCTCTTCTCTTTTTCCAGAGCTACTTTTGACAATATGATCGACTCTCTAACCGTGGGTTTAACGGGTGGCTCAAGAGACGGGGCACTGAAGGTATTACCCTTTCAGCTAGGATTTGCTTACCGATATCATAGGAAGGACCAGTTTGCCTATCTAAATTTTGATTATCGGTATTTACCGAATTATACTCCTCGTTTTGCCATGGGCTACGGTTTTGACTGGGATGAGTGGGAATTGCATTCAGGCTTGGCCTATGGCGGCTTTAATGGTCTTTCATGGGACTTGGCCTTATCATGGAAAATTAATAGTGATTGGCATCTTCGGGGTGGCCTGAGTAATTTTTTCGGCATAGCCGTACCAACCTGGTCTGGGGGAACAATTGGTAATTTAGGCTTGCGATATATTCTCTAATGCGCGGCTCTTTTTTCATCCTCATTCTTTTTATTCTAGGCTCCTGCGCTGGTCCACCAGACAGAGATGTACAAACCATATTTCGCTACAATGAAGCGGCGGGAATCAGCAGCTTAGATCCGGCATTTTCGCGTAATCAGGCTAATATTTGGGCCACGCATCAAATTTTTAATGGTTTGGTGCGCATGGATAATGATTTAAAGGTCCAAGCAGACTTAGCTCAATCATGGACTATTGAGGATAGTGGTAGTCTCTATCGTTTTCGTATTCGCCAGGATGTGTTTTTTCACCGTGATGCCTGTTTTGGAAAGGATAGCACCCGACGACTAAGTGCTAGGGATGTGGCGTATTCATTAGAGCGTCTGCGGAATCCTGAACTAGCCGCGCCAGGGGCATGGGTTCTAAAGAATGTTGACCGGATTAAAGCTATTGGGGATACCATCCTGGAGATTAGACTTAAGGAGCCCTTCGCGCCATTTCTAGGCATCCTTAGTATGAAGTATTGTTCGGTGCTACCGCCGGAGGCCGTTGATTATTATGGGACCGGAATAGGCCAGCACCCAGTGGGGACAGGGCCTTTCCAATTCAAATTATGGTTGGAGAACGAAAAGCTCATTTTGCGTAGAAATCCTAATTTCTTCAAAAAGGATAAGGAGGGAAGATCCTTGCCTTATTTGGAGGCCGTGGCGGTAGATTTTATCAGCGACAAGCAAAGTGCCTTTCTGGAGTTTTTAAAAGGGAACCTTGATTTCCTTTCGGGATTAGATGCATCTTACAAGGATGAATTACTAAGTCAGGAAGGTGATTTACAGGCTAAATACGAGGATCGGTTTAATCTTTATCGACAGGCTTACTTAAACACGGAGTATCTGGCTTTTCAAACAGATCCTAATGCCAATCTAGCCGAAACGAAGATTTGGCAGAGGAAAGAGATTCGTCAGGCGATTAATTATTGCTTCGACCGAAAGAAGATGATGCGCTTCCTGAGGAATAATGTGGGGACTCCGGCGGAAAAAGGGATGATTCCCAATGGGCTGCCATCTTATAATGAGCATGCCGATTACGGTTATTCTTATCAGCCTGCTAAAGCAGATTCCTTGCTAAGCGCGGCAGGTTATCCTGGCGGAAAGGGACTGCCAGAATTAAGACTTCAAACTAATAGTTCCTATTTAGACCTATGTGAATACCTGCAAGGAGAAGCCGCGAAAATTGGCATCCGGATCAAGGTAGAATTAAGTCCGCCGAGCACCCTTCGCCAAGCTATGGCCACCGCTAAGAGCCCATTTTTTAGAGCAAGTTGGATTGCTGATTATCCCGACGAGGAAAATTACCTTTCTCTCTTTTACTCTGGAAACAGAGCCCCGAATGGTCCTAATTATAGCCGTTTTGAGAGTGTGCAGTTCGATCAATGGTATGAGGAAGCTAAGGTATCTCCAAGTGATTCTCTTCGTCGGAGTCTATATCAAAAGATGGATTCTTTAGTTATGGATGAAGCACCGGTTGTGCCCTTGTATTACGATCAGGTATTACGCTTTTACCCCAAGAACATTGAAGGTTTGGAGGGAAATGCCCTCAATCTATTGGATTTAACCTATGTGCGAAAACTGGATTAATTAAGCCGCGGCTTTTTCGCTCAGTTCTTTAATTTTAATTCGAAACCCTGCGACTACTAAGGTCATAATCGGACTCAAATAATTGAAGACCGCATAAGGAGCGTAGGAAAGAGTAGAAACGCCCAAAACACCACTTTGATAAGCCCCACAGGTATTCCAAGGAATGAGAGCCGAAGTAACGGTGCCACTGTCCTCTAGAGTTCTACTTAAATTCTCCGGCGCTAATCCAAGTTTACGATACGCATCTGCATACATTCGGCCAGGAACCACAATCGCCAGGTACTGGTCGCTAGCGGAAAAATTCACTGCTAAGCAAGTGGCAACGGTAGTGGCTACTAGAGAGAACAAGCCGTTTGCTAGACTTAATAAAGCGGTGGAGATTGCGGCGAGAAAACCACAAGCTTCCATGGCGCCACCAAATACCATAGCGGCTACGATTAGCCAAACGGTATTAAGCATTCCGTGCATCCCAGAAGAATTTAATAATTCCACCAAAATGGGATGTTGTGCTGGAATCACAATGTCTACCGATAGAGCGTTCATTAAGGTTTTGTAAATACCGATACCACTGCTAGTTCCGCTAAGCTCAACTAATAAAGGGTATTGAAAAATTAAAGCTGCTAGCACTCCGGCCAATGCCCCGATTAAAATAGCCGGAAGGGCAGGCATCTTACGAACGATAAGAAGGATAACAATGCCGGGAACTAGAAACAAGAGGGGACTTAAGTTATAGGTCGCTTCCAGCTCTGTGAGTAAAGGTTGAATATCATTTAAATCTGCATTGCCTCCCTGAAAAAACCCAACTATCGCAAAAAATACAAGTGCTACCACAAAGGATGGAATGGTAGTGTACAGCATGTATCGAATATGACTAAATAAATCCGCCCCTGCCATGGCTGGGGCAAGGTTTGTGGTATCCGATAGAGGAGAGAGCTTATCCCCAAAATAGGCGCCCGAAACCACCGCACCGGCTACCATGGCTTCATTGATACCCATGGCTTTCCCGATGCCAATTAGGGCGATTCCCACAGTGGCGCTGGTGCCCCAACTACTTCCGGTGGCAATCGAGATTAATGCACATATAATGGCCGTTAAGGGCAAGAATATATCGGGACTAAGAAGTTTAAGGCCATAGTAGATCATGGCGGGGATAACGCCACTTATCATCCAAGCACCGGCCAAGGCGCCAATAAAAAGTAAAATAACCAAGGCACCAGTGGTAGATTTTATAGAATTCGCCACTCCCTCAATAATGTCTTCCCATGCCATGCCTCGTAATAAACCAATCAAGGCCGCCACCGCACCGCTGAGTAATAATATCACCTGGTTGGAGCCATCCAAGGCCCCATTGCCAAAGACAAACTTTACATTAAAGGCTAATAAGGATACAAGAAAAAAGATAGGGATAAGGGCCAGGCCCAAAGGTGCTTTTTGCTCCATAGTATATATTAGAGCGGCGCATAATACGAAAAATTAGACTAGAGCCCCAAACGTCTGTCTAGATAGTCTACGATTCGATGAGTTGGTAGCCCCATAACGGTGAAGAAAGATCCCTCAATCGCCTCAATTGCGGCCATTCCTATCCATTCCTGAATGCCGTAGGCTCCGGCCTTATCATAGGGATTGAAAGTATCTAGGTAATAAGCCATCTCTTTCTCACTCAGTTTCCTGAAACGTACTCTGCAGCTGTCTGAAAAAACAGTTTTCCCCTCTGGGGCAATGCAGCATACCCCGGTAATCACCTCATGTATTCCCCCGGACATTGCCCGGAGCATTTCTAAGGCTTCTTCTCGGCTACTGGCTTTTTCTAGCGATTTCCCCTTATTCCAAACCACAGTGTCCGAGCAAATTAAGACTTCATCGCTCTGCCTTTCGGCTGATAAATAGTCCGCCTTTGCTTCCGCCAAATATTCAGCTATCGCTCCCGCTTTTAGCGAATTTGGGTAATGTTCTTCCATATCAGCCTTAGTCTGGCGAAAATCTAGTCCTAAGTCTGCCAATAGTTGGGCTCGGCGTGGAGATTGCGAACCTAGAAGAATAGGGGTTTTTTGCCAGTTTAAGGCCATTGGTAAATAAGAGCTAAGGTGAAGAATGGCATACTCAGTATACCAAAAAGCATAATCAGTTTGGACCAGGTCGAGGCTTTTTTATAATCCCCACTTTCTGCGGACCTCTGTACCATTATCATTAAATAGACTAAGGGCAAAATAACCGCTATTAGTAAATATAAAGCCGAGGAATATTGAGTACCCATTTGCCATAAGTCAAGGGCGTACCAAGCAACAGGAACCAAACAAGCCAAAATCAAAATCGACACGATAGACTTCATCCACTTTTCGGGCAATAGTACAGCCAGAGTCTGATAACCAACCAAGTTATCTCCCTTGCGATCTTCCATGTCCTTGATCATTTCACGTATCAAATTCAGCCAAAAGGCAAAAGCGGCATAGGCACTGATCACATAAAAGCCTTGGCGCACTTGATCGGCATTTTCGGTAGAGCCGGCAGGTAAGAGGTCGAATACCGCCACTAAAAGGACCGGGAGCGCGGTCAGTAAGCTGACTACCACATTACCAATTAGAGGACGTTTTTTAAGATCTAGCGCATAAAAGTAGAGTAGTAGTGATGCAAGGGGGGCTATAAACCATAGATTGTCCAATTCCACTTCGTGGGCTAGGATATAAGCTAGTATGGCGGCAAGGACCACACTACCCATGAATAGATACCAAGCCAAATCCTCACTTACCGTTTTACCAATGTTAATGCGCTCCGGTTTATTCATGGAGTCTGTTTCCAAGTCATAGAGGTCATTGATGATATAGCCTCCAGCTGCCAAGAGAATGGAGCAGAGGACTCCTAAGGCAAAATAGAAATGATCAAGCGCATAGGGCAGTCCTATGGCTTCGGTGAGACTAAACCGAATTAAGTACTGAATGAACCCTATCATCAGCAAATTCGGCCAGCGAATTAATTTTAAAATAGCTACCATGAAAAGTCGTCTTCAAGCATCCAGTTGCCCTGTACCTTTAAGGTCTGCTCAATAACATCTCTTGCGCATCCATGTCCTCCTAAACGAGGGGACACATAATCTACCCGAGATCTAACCTCCGGCACCCCATTTTGGGGAGTACATGACAAACCAGCTAGCTCCAAAACGGGGATGTCGGGAATATCGTCTCCCATATAAAGAATATTCTCCGCCTTCAAGCCTTGATGCTCATAAACAGCTAATAAATCTTCCCATGCTTCCACCTTATGGGAAGCCCGCATGTAAATGTCGGTTAGCCCAAGTCCCTGTAAGACCTGTTTTACGCCCTCGCAATGGCCGCCCGAGATTACCCCTACGATATAGCCTTTACGAATGGCAAGTTGAATGGCATAACCGTCCTTACTATTCATATTTCGTATGGGTTTTCCATCAGGGCCGATATTAAAAACGCCACTGTTGAGTACCCCATCCATGTCAAAGATGAAGGCCTTAATTTGAGGGAGTATTTCTTTATAATTCTTTTTCATGTTCAGATTGTATCAGCCGTGAAATTTGCTCGTAAACTTGAGCGAGTTCTGGCGTTTCGATCATTTGTAAATGAGCTTGTATTGTCTCCTCATCCTTCCGTACTGCAGGTCCAGTTTGTTTTAGGATGGGATCCTCATTAGATAGTTCTTGCAATTGCTGTTGCAAAAGGGGACGCAAAATCTCTAAGGGTAATTGTGCATTTCGTAAAACTTGAAATGACCAGTGGTAAAGGAAGTTAGAGAAATTATGTCCAATTACGGCCCCTAGATGAACCGATCTGCGGGTCTCACTATTGAGAGGATAAGACAATAAGCCTAAATCCTTGCACCATTCTTCAAGTCTGCTAAAAACTGCCTCACTGGATGCTTCCAGGCAAAATGGAATGGTTTTAATATCAACCTTACTATCTGCTCGCAAGCTCATTAGCGGATAAAGGATTCCTCGCTGTTGATGTTTGCCATCTAAGGCCTCTAAAGGAATGGTTCCCGATGTATGAACGAGAACTCCTTCTTGTTCGGGAATTTGGGCAGATATGGCCTCAATCATTCGATCCGGAACGCATAGTACACATAAGTCGGCACTGCCATCAATTGCGGTCCATTCCCTTTGAACATTCTGGGGTCGACGGGCGTATATCTTTACGTTCATGCCCAAGTCACGAAAGGCTTGCGCCAAGTAGCTTGCAACCCTACCATTACCAAGGATGGAGATCGTCCGAATCATGGTCCAAAAGTAAGCAATGCAGGAGGCATGACCTAGAGGCAAAAAATACTTAGTATCTTCAGCGCTCAACTCTGCTACTTTTATGAGAAAACACCTATTTCTATGGGCCATAGGCCTAGTACTCTTTTCTGCAGAATTGCGTGGGGCTCACCTGATTGGAGGGGAGATCACCTATGCTTGTCAAGGTAATAATCTATACACCATTTCTTTACGAGTATATCGCGATTGTGCTGGCGGAGGAGCGGCCTTTGATGGCGCTGCGAATGTGGCTATTTATGATATCAATAACCAGTTAGTTCGCACTATGGCCATTACTCGGGGGACGATTGTCTCTTTGAATAATAGTTTGACCAGTGATCCCTGCGTTAGTATTCCTTCCAGCCTATGTGTAGAATATGCTGACTATGTAGATACGGTCACCCTACCTCCCTTAATTGGAGGCTATACCATTGTGCACCAGCGATGCTGTCGTAATTCGGTTATTGGTAATGTGAACTCTCCTGGGAGTATCGGAAATACTTACTCTATCCGGGTTCCAAGTATGGATACTACTTGCAACAGTGCCCCCCATATTATTAATCCGCCCGATAATGTGATTTGCATCAATCGACCAGCTACCATTGATATCCAAGTTACAGAGGCCGATGGCGACTCTTTGAGCTATGACCTTTGTCAGATTTTCGCCGGCGGTGGAAGTTCTGGCGGCGGTGGTGGTGGCGGCAATTGCTTTGCGGTAGTGCCAAACCCTCCCTGTCCACCACCATTTACTCCCGTTACTTTCTCCGCTCCCAATACCTTCTCTAATCCAATTCCGGCATCGTCAAATTTCACAATTAACCCTAGAACAGGACAGTTGAGGGGAGTAGCTAATCAGCAGGGTATTTATGTTGCCGGCATCTGCATTACCGAATGGCGAAATGGTCAAATTCTGTCGACGGTGCGCCTCGATTACCAGTTTGCCGTTACCCAATGTACCCCGGTTATTGTGAGTGATATGCGCACCCCAATTGAAGATCCGACTATCCTTTGTGATGGACTTACGGTACAATTTGAAAGTGAAACACAAAACGCCAATGGACTTCTATGGAACTTTGGTGATCACACCACCAATCAGGATACTAGTTCCGCTACCAATCCCCGTTGGACCTATCCACGACCGGGAACTTACCTGGTAACCTTAATTGCCAATCCCGGAGAAACATGCAGCGATACCACATTTGCTCCTTTTGAGGTAACCGCCCCTGTTCAAGGAGACTTTTTATGGGATGGGGTACCTTGTTTCGAAGTGCAAAACCTTCGCTTTGAGGCCGCCGGTAGTAATATTAGACCTAATACCCGTTATGAGTGGGAGTTCGGCGCCGATGCCTCAGTGCCCTTTGTAACTGGTCCACGAGCATTCGGAATATCTTGGCTTCAGCCAGGACCCAAACCCATTAAGCTCACTTTGTATTGGGACAGTTGTTCGCAGGAAGTGGTCGATACCATCGACATTGTGCGAGGGAACGTATTTACCGAAGCCGGCCCAGATACGGCCATCCAAAGGGGGAGTGATCTAACTTTAAGGGCTAATTATGGCAGCGATTATTACTGGTACGCCAGTTCCCCAATTGAGATCGATAATCCTTTTGCCCGAGAACCAACTTTGCGTTTTCGAGAAGCAGATGATACGGTTTTAGTATATCTAATTCTTACCGACCAATATGGGTGTAAGGGAAGAGATTCGCTTTGGGTTTACATTAGCGATGACTTAGATGCAGCGGTGTACAATATTATTACTCCGAATGGCGACGGTTTAAACGATTTCTTCGATATCCAGTATATCAATCCCTCGGGCAATTGTGCCTTGCGAATAATGAATCGCTGGGGAACTATCGTATATGAAGACCAGTCTTATAATAATGACTGGTTTGGTACGGACCAAGATGGAAATCGACTTCCGGATGGCACATACTACTACATTGTGCAATGTGGTACCAAGGTTAGATCCACGGGCCCCATTACTATACATCGGTATTCTTCGCAATAGGATCCTTTAGGTGAATAAATTTTAATTAGGCCATACCCCAATTTGGGGAATTCTTGGAGACCCAGAGCCCTGAGCGGTTTTAAACTCTATTAAGGAGGTTCAAATTGCCGAGCTCAGGTACGCGGAGCTTAAAAGGAATTCCAGCCATTTAGCAGTATAAACCTTCTAATTTCCACCTCTACCTTTTTACTCTTTGCCAAACCGCAATAAAGGAGCCAATCACCATCAAGATGGAACCAATCCATAGGATATTGATAAGGGGAAATACAATGGCCTTTTGCACAATGAAAGGCTTTTCATCCTCATCTTTTTTGGTCCATGCTTTCAGGATGATTTTCTTGGATTCCAATTCTACATCCTCAAAGCGGAATTTCATTCGTTGGGCCTCCAAGGTGGTATCGCGGTGTTCCTTCATATCATTGTCAATGATATAAGCAGGGGTGATAGGGAATTCTTGCCCCATTACATTAATTACCCGAAGGTGAGAGGTAATCTTGGCTGTCCGTAATTCCTTACTCTCATCATCAAATAGGGCGCTAACGCTTAGGCTATCTAATACCACAAAATGATTGCGATAGATGGCGGTATCTCCTTTATTGAGCTTTACCTCGGCCTCATTTCCAAAGCCATCAGGAGTAACGGGCTCTAAATAGCTAGAATAGGTAACATGCGTATAAATATCTCGATCCCAAAAGTGTTTGGTATCGGGATTAGGCGTGGGCCCCATTTGATCACTCATTTGTAGGAAGGGGCGTAATTCAAATAGGCTTTCTTCCGAACTTGAATCTGCATAGTAGGAAACCCTATAGAACTGTTTATCCATAATAGTTTCCATTTCCTGATATTCGGCGAAATACTCACCCATGGCTACTCGATCACCTTGATCCATCAAAGCGTTTTCATTCGCGGGTAATTCTTCCCCAAGGAAAACCTTACTCTGACTAATCACATCTTTTCGGGCATTGGAAATTAGGGCACCAACCAAGATAAAGGCAAAGCCGACATGGGCTACTGAACTGCCTGCAAAACTGATATTTCCCTTTCCGTGGATTAGCCAGAACCATGCATTTGAGATAGCCGCAAACCAAGCCGTAAATAGAAGCGCCAAGTACATCGGGTCGGTCCAAAAGTCATACAATTGGGCAAATAATGCAGTCACCACTATGCTAATGGCTAGGCTCGCCATAATGGTTTTCCAGAATGTTGCGCTGGTGGTCCGACCATAACGTAAATACTGGCCTACCGCAATAAGAAGGGCAATAATCACCGAGAAGGGCAGTTGCCAGCTATTATAGTGTTTAATGGCATCTAAGGGTGGAGCCATTTCATCATTAAGCAATGGTACCAAGCCCTCAGGACCGATTAATTGATTGATCACCGGAATAGAGGTACTAAAGGTGATTTGGAAGGAAGAGACCAATAGAACCAAACTGCCAATGAACATCCAAAATTCCCGTGAGCTCAAATCATCACTACTTTCATCTTTCGGAAAAGAGCGCAGGCGATAAATGAAAAGAAAAATTCCCGCTAAAGTGAAGAAGAGCAAATAGATGAGCAATTGACCACTTAGGCCCAGGTCGACAAAGGCATGAACGGAAGAATCACCCAAGACCCCACTACGAGTGAGGAAAGTAGAATAAAGAATAAGCAAGAAGGTAAGGATGCTCATGAATACGGCGGCAGTAAGCCCACTGCGTTTGTTGCGGTATATCAACAATAGATGCGCCGCACCGACCATCGTAATCCAGGGTACTAAAGAAGAATTTTCAACCGGATCCCAGGCCCAAAACCCACCAAAGCTTAGGGCTTCATAGGCCCATGCTCCTCCCATGAGAATTCCAAGACCGAGGATTCCGACGCTAAAGAAAGCCCAAGGTAAAGCAGGTTTTACCCAAGATTTTAAATCTCCCTTAATTAAAGCGGCAATGGCAAAGGCAAAAGGAACCAAGGTAGAGGCAAAACCTAAGAAAAGGGTAGGAGGATGGATGGTCATCCAATAATTCTGTAATAATGGATTTAGCCCGGTGCCGTCCATAAAGGCAGGAAAGCGTTCTAAGTAATCAGGAATTTGGGTCCAGGGTAAACCTAAGTTATCCTCAGTTTCTCGCATCAGGATGAAAGGACTGCTACCAATCTTAATTCCCCAGGGGAATACTCCCAAAACCATTGAGGCTAAAAAGGCCTGCACCGCCGCAAAAACCATCATTACATGCGACTCCCATTTTTTTGCGGTAAACATCAAGATTAAGCCGAGCACAGCATGCCAGAAAAGCCAAAGGATGAAACTTCCTTCCTGACCTTCCCAAAATGCACTAAATACAAAGCGCTTTTCCAAATCTAAGGAAGAGTGTTTCCAAACATAATCGTACTCGAAATAATGACCTAGAAGCAAGTAGAACAGACTTAGCACGATACCAAATACGCCAATACTGTGGGCGGCGAATGCCATCCTACCTAAGAAACGGAAATTATCATCCTCTCTTCGGCCATCAAGGTAATATGCAATTACCGCGATAAAAGCCGCTACAAAAGCCAAGGCCACCGAAATCCTACCGATTAGTCCGGGCCAAATGTGTTCGCCAATATATTCCATTAAAGAAGTTTAAGACCTAGTAGGTATCGTAACCTGCCATTTCGTTTTGCTCATTATACTTACTGGGGCACTTCATGAGGATTTCCTCCGCTACGAAGGCGCTATCGGTAGCAAAACCTTTCATAGTGATTTCCTCGCTGCGCTCAAAGTCTTGAGGCTTAGGTTGGTTGTAGAAGACTTTTTGTTTCACCCCTTCTTTGTCTATCGCGGTAAAGGTGAAACGATTGGCGCGCGCATTGTATTCCATAGGTGCATCCGCGTCTAAATAGCCAATAACAGTATATTTTGTTCCCATCTGGGCAGTGGCTTTATCAAAGCCTACATAGGTGGAAGCATCATTGATGGTCACCATAATGGCACCGATTGCCACGGCGATGAATATTAAAATAGCAATGTGGGTCTTCTTCATTATCCCGCGTCTTTTTCCAGTTTGCTGATTTTACGATCGAGGTTAAATAGATAAGCAGCAATGCCCACAAAAATGATGCAAAGTACTGCTACCACTACATAAATTTTTCCTTCCGCTCTAAAGGTATCCGCCATTTCCGCTTCCGGCATTTGGGCGAAGGTGCTTAATGGACTTAGTATTAAGAAGCTTAGGCTTAAGAATAGGGTATATAATTTAGTCTTCATGGCTCAATCTTTTATATCGATAACGCAAATTGCTAATCCAAACCCCAATTAGGATCCATCCAACTACCGCACTGTAGAAAATAGGCCGCATGGCAGAGTTTAGGTCATATTGATTAAATCCTGGATTACCTCCATTGCCTGGGTGCAAACTGTCCGTCATTCGAGGTAAAATCCCAATAAATACAATCATCATAACAAAGGCGAAAATATTGTAGACCGCCGACAAGCGCGCACGCTTTTGAGGATCTTCAACCGAGTTTCGCAGAACGAAATAGGCTAGGTAGATTAACATGGTAACCGCCGTCCCATTTAGTTTAGGATCATTGGTCCAATAACTACCCCAGGTATGTTGCGCCCAAAACATTCCGGTAAAGAGTCCTAAGCTAGAAAGCAAAAAACCGGTTCGGACAAACTCTAAGGCGAACTGATCTCTTTGATAAGAATAATTGGCTAGGCTTAGAATACTAAAGATTAGGCTCACCAACATCATTGCTATCATCGAAAACCACATTGGCACGTGATAATACAGTACCCTAATGGTTTCATTCAGTATGTCTAAACGGGGTACTTCACCCAGCAAACCCATGATAATAGAGAAGAGGACCAAGATGAGTCCCAATACCTTCCACCAGATGCCTTTCATAGCTGTATTTAATCGCGCCAAAGGTAGGGAAATAAGAGGTAGGACAATAGAAGAGAAACCAATGCCAGTAAGGCTAAGACTATCAAAAGGGGGCTGTTTACTTCCCAGCTAAAACCGGTTAATCCTCTTAAACTGAGCTTGCTTAAAGTGAGAATCTGTGGATAGAGCAGGGGTATACTTAAAATAGCGGGCAGAGCGGGGTTATTTCCTGCTTTAGCGGAGATTCCGGCGACAAAAGTCAGTATAGCACTAAAACCTAAGGCAGAAAGAATCAAAACAGTGAGGAAGGCCCCGGGAGAAGCAATGGGGTAGCCCATAAAGAAGCCGAAAACAGCAACTGTGAAAAGGGCTAAAAGGCTTAGATATAAAAAGTTATAAATGATTTTACCTAAAATCAAATGACTAGGACTAACCATTCCATAATAGAGTAAGAAGCGCTGGTCTGCTTCATAGCTGAAACTGCGAAATGCCGCTTGTACCGCCGCAAAAAGAAAGATGACCCAATAAAAGGCATTCCAGCTTTCTACCGCCAGACTTTGCATAAACACCAAGTTGGATAGATAGACTGTGCTCAGCACGTAAATTAAGATGGAAAAATAGGAGCGGCGCTCGGAGAACTCCAAGCGGAAATTAAGGACCATAAGATTCCAAACCGCCTTCATGGGGGGCAAAGATAGCACAGGGGCCGCAGTGCTAAATCCATTTTCAGCTAATATTGGTCTGAAATCTTAGAGGATAATTTCTGCACTGTTGGTATCCTCCCTAAAATAAGCTTCAAAGGAATCTAATTTTATTTGTTCGCCCATTCTTTTAATTGCGCCTTCCTTTAGCGCAAAGTTCAGGAGCTCAGCCTCTCCGTTATCCGAGAATCTTTGTTTTCTCCAGGCCAAAAAAATTCTATAGAATTCCTTTAGTTCCGCCTCAGGCAGGTCTACTACATAGTTTAATTTTAGAGGAGTCTCTTGATATAGGCTATTGATTTGAACTAGCTTCTGATAATGGAGGTCCTGTTTAGTGGCTTGAACCTCGATTTTATGTTCTCCTAAGGCTAGAGGGTAAAGCGTGTCAAAACTACTTCCCCAGGGAATGCTCAAATTTTCAAAATGTAAAACATCGTCCAGGTATACATTAACCTCCAATTGATGATAGTCTTGGGTGAAGTGAGAAATCCTTAGGTGGAAATTTGGATTTTCTTCGGCATAATTGGTACCAAGCACATGAAAATGAAGACTTAAAGACATTAGCAGGATGACAAGAACACCCATGGCCAAAAAGGGAATTAAGCCTTTTGTCGCGGGGTTTTTTCTTTTGCCTGTCCTCATCTAGCCTTAATTAAATTAAACTTTGATATTCCTTGAAATTTAAGCCTTTCCTCAATTTTAGATCTAAATTCAGGAATAGAACGGTACAATTGCTCTAAAGATTCTATCACAAAGTATTTCTGTTGAATAATATCGTTTCGGAAGGGGGTATCTAAAATACCATCGACCGAAAAATCGACTTGCTCTGGAGCATCGCTTAAGGAATGAAAGGTCTCTTGGGAAGAGCTCATAATCCCCGCGCCATAGATTTTGACTTGATCATTTTCACGCATCAAACCAAACTCCACCGTATACCAGTAAATTCTGGATAACATCGCGGTGGCATAGTGATTATTCATCCAAGTTTGCCCCATTTCGGAGAAGGCTTGCAGAAAGCCAACGAAATCGGAATTTGTCAATAAGGGCACATGACCAAATACATCATGGAACATATCGGGTTCTTCGAGATAATCCAATTGGCTCTTTTTCCTCAGCCAGGTGGTGGCAGGAAATTTCCGGCTCTTAAGTAGGTCAAAGAACTTTTTATCTTCCACAATTCCTCCCACGGCCGCCATTTCCCATCCGGTTAAATCTCTGAGCAAAGCATTGGATTCAGTAAAGTCTGGAATCTTTTCGGCTTTCATTTGAATGTCCTCTAGGCCTTGCAGGTAATCACTTGCGGCTATTGGAGGAAGATCTTTAATCTGTCGGTTAAACAGTATTTGCCATACTTCTTGGTCTTCGGCGGTGTATTGACTATAAATCTGTTGCATTATAGGGAACTTGAATTTTTGGCATAAAAAAAAACCCGGTTCTTTCGGAACCGGGCTAAATCTCGTATTGCTGTTTTCTGTTATATGCACATAATACTACCGTTCCGACGAATGGAAAGAAGGAAATAGTAGTAATAATAGCTGTGCTTGTGCATTTTCATTTATCAAATGTAGAATCCATTTTCTTAAAAAGCGTGGTGGCAATTAAAAAATTGTCTGAGGAATAAAAAAAAGCCCCTTTGCAAGAAAGGGGCCTTTAAAGAGCATTGAAAGTTAGATTTTATTTCCAAGAGGCGAAAGCCACAATTTCTTCATCCATAGGTTTGGTTCGGCTACCGTAATAGGCTACCCAATTACCATTTTCATCAATAAGAAATTTGTTGAAGTTCCAAGATACTGAGGCATCATCAACACCATTCATCTCTTTATCCGTCAACCAAGCATATACCGGGTGCTGATTATCACCCTTCACATCTATTTTATCCATCATGGGGAAACTGACCCCATAATTCTTTTGGCAGAATTCAGCGATATCTTCATTGCTGCCAGGTTCTTGATTCATGAACTGATTGCAAGGGAAGCCCACAATTACGAATTTATCACTGCCATACTGATCATATAAGGCTTGAAGGCCCTCGTATTGAGGAGTGTAACCACACTTGCTCGCTGTATTAACCACTAAAACTCTTTTGCCTTTTAATTGTGAAAAAGCGAATTCTTGACCGCTTAAATCACTAACCACAAAATCATGAAATGAGCTTGCGGTGCTCGTATTCATGGCTAACCTTTCGGTTGAGGTATTTTCCACTGGAGCTTGATTACAGGCAGCGGCAATAACCGCGGCAAAAAGAAGAAGGGTATATTTTTTCATCACCGTAAATTTTAGAGGCAACAAAGATAAGCGGGAGAGGTTCGAGCGCTCCTTAAAAATCTCATAGTTTTAGGCATTATTCGATAGATTATTTCCCCATTGGAATTAAATACCTTTGCCCCATGGAATTGAATGGGAAAAGGGTGGCCTTTCACACCCTTGGATGTAAACTTAATTTTTCAGAAACCGCGACTATTGCGAGGGATTTGAAATCAGAAGGCTATCAGCAAGTAGAATTCGATCAAGCGGCTGAGGTTTATGTAATTAACACTTGCTCGGTAACCCATAATGCGGATAAAGAATGCAAGCAATGGGTGAAAAAGGCTAAATCTTCCAACCCTGAAGGATTAGTGGTAATTGTCGGATGTTATGCTCAGTTACAACCCGAGGAGATTGCTGCGATTGACGGAGTAGATTTAGTTTTAGGCGCCACCGAAAAATTTAAGATTAATGATTACCTAGACAGCCTTACTCAGTCAGACAAAGGCGAAGTTCATTCCTGTGAGATAAATGAGGCTGACTTCTATGTGGGAGCTTATTCATTAGGAGATAGGACGAGGGCCTTTCTTAAGGTGCAAGACGGTTGTGACTATAAGTGTACCTATTGCACAATTCCTTTGGCAAGAGGAATTTCGCGCTCCGATACTCTCGAAGGTGTATTAGCCAATGCCAGGATGATTGTTTCAGAAGGGGCCAAAGAAATAGTGCTGACCGGGGTTAATATTGGCGATTATGGAAAAGGGGAGTTTGGGAATAAACGTCATGAGCATACCTTTTTGGAACTAGTCCAAGCCCTGGATGAGATAGAAGGGATTGATCGCTTTCGAATTTCTTCTATCGAGCCCAATCTCTTAAAAGATGAAACCATTGAATTTGTGGCGCAATCAAAAAGGTTTGTACCTCATTTTCATATCCCTCTTCAGAGTGGTAGCAATAAGATTCTTAAAAAGATGAAGCGCCGCTATTTAAGGGAATTATATGCCGAAAGAGTGGCGAAAATTAAATCACTTATTCCGCATTGTGCTATTGGGGTGGACGTGATTTGCGGTTTTCCTGATGAAACAGAAGAGGACTTTTTGGAAACCTATAATTTCCTCAAGGATTTGGACATTTCCTACCTACACGTCTTCACTTACAGTCAGCGCCCCAATACGGAGGCTGACGAAATGCCTAATCAGGTTCCCTACGCTGAAAGGAAGCGACGTTCCAAAATGTTACGGGTTTTAAGTGCTAAAAAACGTCGAGCATTTTACGAGTCTCAATTGGGTTCAAAACGCGAGGTTCTCTTCGAGGAAAACTTTAAAGAGGGCTATATCACTGGTTTTACGGAGAATTATGTTAAGGTTAAAACCCTGTGGAACCCTGATTTGGTTAACCATAAAGCTAAGATTCAATTAAAAGATATCGATGAAGATGGCATGGTTCGCTTTGACTACCTCGATAATGTGCCTATCTTCGTATAATGTTCGCCAGCCTTATCCAATACCGTTTGAACCCAATTTTCAAAAATGATTTCTTTCGTTATTGGCAAGGCCATCGAGAGCATCTTCTAGATCTCGGTCTAATTGAATCTTCAATCCTACATCGTGAAACTCCCATTTCCTATCTCAGTTATACTAAGTGGAATAGCCGGGAGGACTTTGAAAAGTTTATCCTCAATCCAGAGGGGCCAATTAAAGTTTGGCAAATGAAAATCGAAGATTGTTGCAATGAAGTTCATGTTTTATATCGCATGGACGTGATCAAAGATTTACCCATACATGGAATTTAAGGGTCCTGAGCTGCTGGAAGCGGTAAAAGAACTTTGTCGAGAAACGGGATTATTTATTAACTCTCAAAGAGGTCAGGTTCAAAGCGGGCAGGTAGAAATTAAAGCATTAAACAGTTTGGTGTCCTTTGTAGATCAGGAAGCCGAAAGAATGCTGGTAAAGGGTTTATCAAAACTTTTACCGGAGGCCGGATTTTTAAGTGAGGAAGAGACTGTTTCTCAAGAGCGCAAAGAGTGGAATTGGATTATAGATCCTCTAGACGGGACCACAAACTTTTTGTTCGACTTGCCCATTTTTGCGGTGAGTGTAGCCTTATATCATCGAGAGGAGCCCATTATCGGGGTGGTTTATGAAGTAGGGCAGGACGAATTGTTTTCTGCTTTAAAGGGAGCTGGTGCCAAGCTTAATGATCGACCAATCAAAACCTCCCAAGAAAAAGATTTAAGTAAAACCTTAATGGCGACAGGCTTTCCTTATTATGATTTCGATCGATTGGAGGAATTCAACCGTCTTTTAGCCCATTTTTATACCCACACTCGAGGCGTGAGACGCCTGGGTTCCGCCGCCACTGATTTGGCTTACGTAGCGGCAGGACGTTTCGACGGATTTTTTGAGTATGGCTTAAGTCCATGGGATGTAGCCGCGGGAATTCTTCTGGTACAAGAAGCGGGAGGGAAGGTGAGTGACTTTAAAGGTGGCTCAGATGCCCTAATGGGAAAGGAGATAGTGGCCGCTTCTGCAGATGCTTACCCGGAATTCCAGAAGTTAATTCAGGACTTTATGATCAAGAATTAGCGGGCAACCAGTCTTTATGCCAGCTGTTTTTAATCTGCGTTTCCCAGCGCGATTCAAGTTCAGCCTTTGTGCTTACTAGATTATTGAAAACCACAGTTTCGGAATTTAGATCACCATTTTCCAGTGCGGCTCTAAAGTCCATCATATGCATGGTTTCGATCATTTTATTATGATCACGAAAGGCAATTTGGGTGCGATCTAAAAGGGAAATATTTAATTCCGTTTCTAAATTTTGTATTTGGTGCACCAGCTTATCAATGCTGCATCCAGTAGCTTGATAGGAAGCTTCATCCAGGCTAACCACAATAAATCGATCGTGAATAATGGTGAAGCTTGCATTTAGAGGATTTCCATGGGCCCGCCAGGCGTCTAGGAAATTCATCAAGCGAGCGGAAATCCGCTCTACTTTCTCAAACTCCAAGAATTCAGTGCTTTGATAGACCCACACCCGGGAGTTGCCGTCCATTTCATCAAATGCTCCGTACATCAGCTAAAAAATTATAAGTCTTGGGCATTAACGATAAGCTCTGCGAGATCCAGTACCGGTAGCTCACCTTCCCGCTCGCTGTTTTTAACCCCGTCGGTCATCATGGTATTACAGAATGGACAAGCGGCAGCAATTACGTCTGGTTTGGTTTCTAGGGCTTCTTCGGTACGTTCAATATTGATGTCCTTCCTACCTTCTTCTGGCTCCTTAAACATCTGGGCGCCTCCGGCCCCACAGCACAAAGCATTGCTCTTACAACGACGCATTTCCACCAATTCTGCATCGAGCTTTTGAATCAGCTCTCGCGGTGCTTCATAGATTCCATTGGCTCTACCGAGATAGCAGGGGTCATGGAAAGTAATTTTTTTGCCTTTATAAGATCCACCTTCGATACTAAGTCTTCCATCCTTCAACAATTGATTGATGAATTGGGTATGATGCAGTACCTCATATTTTCCGCCTAATTCAGGATATTCATTAGCCAGGGTGTTAAAGCAATGTGGGCAGGTGGTCACAATTTTTTTCACTTCGTAAGCATTGAGCACCTCGATATTCTGCATGGCTTGCATCATAAATGTGAACTCATTTCCGGCTCGCTTAGCGGGGTCACCTGTACAAGATTCTTCTGTGCCAAGAACTCCAAAATCTACCTGGGCTTGATTGAGGATTCTAACAAAAGCTTTGGTTATTTTCTTAGCGCGATCATCAAAACTTCCTGCGCAGCCTACCCAAAATAATACTTCGGGAAGCTTATCGCTGGCCGCTAATTCGGCCATGGTTGGTACTACTAATTTATCTTCCATCAATTCACTAATTCATAGAGTTCGCCATCAGTCGTTCTAAATCCTAATAAACCTCGATCCAGGTTGAAATAGAAATTTCGATTCTCGTTGGCGTCGGTTACTTGTGGACTTAGTACATCGGTAAAGGTATCGGTGACTAAGGCCAAGGTATCATAATAATTGGCTGCTCCCCATAAAAGGACGCTATCATTTCTGTAAATCAGGGAAATCCCCTCGGCGAGCCTAGAGCTTTCATCACTCAAGCTAAGCACCAAACGATCTACAAAACCTCGTTCATCTAAATTCGATGAAGCGGCATCAAAAAAGTAATTTAGGTCAAATTGCGGCGAATTGCAGGAGAGAATATATTCTCGGGTTTCCACTACAATTTGGCTGCCTTCGCTTATCGAGCCAATTCCGCTGTTGCCATTAAGGCTTAGATTGCCTCGATTATTTTCGCTTAGCTCTACCAGGACGGTATCACCAGAGGCATTGGCAAAGGATTTACTGTATTTGTTAGTAGGCTTAAGACTCAGAAAGGAAGTATTTAAAAATACTTGTTGAGTACTTTCTGTTTCACAAGCGATTAGGACAAAACAAAAGCTTGCAATAAAGATGCTATGCCAGCTTCTACTTTTCAAATACTTCAATCTTAACTTCTCTTTCTACCAAATCGGTGAACTTGCCTTCATAACGGGTGGCGCGCACTAGGTGATTATCAATCCAGTGGTAATTCCCGCCTCTGGGTTTACCCATCAACATCCCGTGATATTTAAAACCTTTCTCCGCCAACCACTTTTCCGTTACTTCACGATGTTCTTCCGTTCTAGAAGTGAAAAAGAAAATGATATGCCCCTGATCGAACCAGCGATTCAAGGTATCCAAAGCATCGGGATAATGCTGTGCGGTTGCCATGCGTTCGGGTTCTTCGTTTGGAATATCATCACAAATAGTTCCGTCGATATCTATGAGATAATTTTTCACCCCTTGAGGAAGCTGAGGACTTAACTTCTTTCCATCTACCTCCAGCTCCTCTAGCTTAATGTCCTTCTTTTCAACCATAGATAGGCTCAACTATTTATTCATTTATCCAATTAGCGCGGTCGGCTTGAGCATAAGCCCAAGGAGCGGCATTATTTTCAATATTGGTCATCATGGTATTTAAAGAAGGGTTGGCTGCCGATTCCTCCATTACCAAATATCTTCGCATATCCATGATAATAGACATGGGGTCAATCATCACTGGGCAAGCTTCAGTACAGGCATTACAAGTGGTGCAAGCCCAAAGTTCTTCTCTACTGATGTAGTCATCCAATAGACTTTTCCCATCCTCCTCAAACTGTCCTTTAGCATCTACAATGGCACTTACTTCTTCCAGACGGTCACGAGTATCCATCATAATTTTGCGCGGCGAAAGCTTCTTCCCGGTTTGGTTAGCGGGACAGGATGCGGTGCATCTTCCGCACTCCGTGCAAGAATAGGCATTCATTAACTGCACCCTATTCAGGTCTAAAACATCTTTTGCTCCGAATCTCGAAGGTTCCTCAGCGGCAGCATTTGGATCAGGGGCAGCGAAAGGATCGGCATTGGGATCCATCATTAATTCCACCTCCTTCTTTACACTCTCCATGTTGTTAAACTGCCCCGCAGGCTCCAGTTTGGCATGCCAAACATTTGGGAAAGCCATCATAATATGGAAGTGCTTGGAGTAGGGGAGGTAATTAAGGAATGCGAAAATGCCTAGAATGTGAAACCACCAAAATACTCGCTCAAGGATGTGTAGGGTGCTTTGATCCATCCCGGCAAAAAGAGGCGCTAGTTGTGAACTAATAGCCCATCCTTCCACATTGTTTCCTTCAATGTTAGCCTCTACCGCACCCAATAGCAAAAGAGCGGTCATTAAGACCAATTCAATGTATAAAATGTTGTTTCCATCCTTTTTAGCCCAGCCTTTGAGGTCTTTAAATCGATCCACCACCTGAACATTACGGCGCCACAGGAAGATGATACAAGAAATAAACACCAAGACCGCCAAGACCTCAAAAAAGTGAATAGCGGCATCGTAAACTGGCCCTAATAAAGGCATAAAAATGCGATGACTGCCAAGGAGGCCATCAATCAAGATTTCTAATACTTCGATGTTAATTAATAGAAAACCTGCATAAATGATAATGTGAAAGAAACCCGCTACAGCTCTGCGCTTTACCATCTTCCCCTGACCTAAAGCCACACGAGTCATAATGGCCCAGCGCTCCTTTGTTCGATCGCTGCGATTGATTTCGCGACCTAGATTAATATTCCGCCAAACTTTACCAAAGCTTTTACTGAATAAGTAGGCGGTAGCGCCTAATGCTATCAGAAAAAGAATATTCTGAATGCCAAAGTGTAGTTCCATAATGTCTGGTTTATTTCTATTCCTCCTTAAGAGAATCTTTTGCCCGCTTAGCCTTGGCTTCTGCTTCCATCTTCAATATCTCCTCTTCATTGTAATCATCACTTCCCCCAAACATAGAGAAATGAACATATCGTTTCGGATTGTATTTCAAGTCTAATAGCACCAGGTTGAGTTGTTCCGTTACGGCTACTAAGTTGTCGTACAATTCACGGTCATTAACCAATGCACCCGCACTACCCGAGCCACTTTCAATTTTGGCCATAATGGCATTGGTTCGACGCAATGTAGTGTCCAAATTTTGTACGGTCTGATTGAAATCTATATGCGCCAGACTGTCGCTAAGTTGCGCAAGGTTTTTAAAGATGGCATCCAATTCCTGACGGTTGCTTTCTACCGTTCCGGTAATCTTATTCAAATCATCAACGGAGCCTACTATATCCTCCTCGCTGCGCTTTACTGCATCACTTAGGCGATCTACGACTTCCTGCAGTTTACCAAAGGTACTTCGGAAGTTGTTGCGGGTTTCTTCATTTAAAAAGGCCGAAGCCAAAACCATTACCGTATCAATCGAACCAATTAACTTCTCGGCTTTCTCCTTAATGGGGCGTACTTGTTCATTTACTTCCTCGGCAATGCTAAGTTGTACCTTAGATTCCAAAGTGTCGCCAGCCGAGATATAGGTAGGCATATCACCCAGGACCAATTCCACCGAACGATTCCCTAGAAGGTCGGAGGCAATCCTCGCCACTGAATTACTCGGGATGGGAAAATCAGTGGTGATGTTCATGGCCACCATTAGTTTTCCGCTGCCATTGGGATGAAAGTAGATGTCTTCAACCTGCCCTACTTTTAAACCATTAATATTGACCGGACGAGCCGGAGATAGGCCGTCAACTTGCTTGTATTCAGCATAAATAATGGTTTTACTACTGAATAAATCGGTTCCTTTCAAAAAGGCAATACCCCAGTAAAGGGCGGTCAGGGCGACGATAGTTACAAGGCCGACTTTAAATTCGCGGGATAACTTCAAGAATCTAGCTTTTTAAGCTCACAAAGATTAAAAATTTAGCGCAGCTTTTTGCGTGCTTCCACCGCACTAATTTTCCTACCATTGTCCAAACCAATCACAAAAGCACCTTTAAATCCTAAGGCTTGCATTTGCTTGGCGGTTCTTTGGGCTTCGGCAAAATCGGTGGTAAGCCCCAGATAGTATTTATATAAGCCACTTTCTTCTAGGCGTGCTACCCCTTTCTGACCTTTAAAAATGGGATCAGAGGAGGGTTTAGAACTGCTCAGAGTAAGGATCTGTACGGCAAACTGTATCCCGGTGGTTTGTACTGGCTCAGATTCCTTCACTACCGCCCGAGCTTGAGGCTCCACTTTTTGGGTCTTAGTTTCCTTTGGGACATTGGGAGTTTTTGGACTGTCCTCAACCAGTGTCTTCTTTTTGGCTTCTTGAGGCTGAACCTTAGGAGTCTGCTTGTTTCCTTGTGTGCCACCAATAGCATCTTGCAGCAAGAGGTCGTTTTGTTTTTTAAAATCCCGAATCGCTCTAAAAATAGCTGAAGCCATATAGGATTGACCCCGCTCAGAATTTAGAAAATCTTCTTCTTCCGGATTAGTGAGAAAGCCTAATTCAATTAGAACTGCAGGCATAGCGGTACGACTGGTAACGTAAAGCGGTTGTTGTTTCACACCGCGATTTTTACGCTGCACTCTGGTGGCAAATTGCTCTTGCACCAGACCGGCGAATTCAATGCTCTCATTCAGATAGGTCTGCTGCATCAAGTTAAGTCCGATCAAGCTCATGGGATTGTTAGGGTCAAAACCTTCATAACGGTTTTCGTAGTCGTCCTCCAATAATATCGCGGCATTCTCCTTTAAGGCAATGCGGTTTTCATCCCCATGATTTTTTCCTAAAACAATCGAAGAGCAACCATGCACGGAGCTACTTGTGTAGGAATCACAATGAATACTAATGAATAAATCACCCTCCGCCTCATTGGCTATCTCGGCCCGGCGTTCTAGGGTAACAGATTTATTTGTGGTTCGAGTATAGACTACATTCAACTCGGGTAAATACTCTCTTAAGTACTCACCTAATTTAAGCGTGACCGCGAGGGTTATGTCTCTTTCAACTGTGTTGTATCGCTTAGTTCCCAGGTTGCCAGGATCTCTTCCTCCATGACCCGCATCGAGAACCACGGTACGAATACCCCCAAGGTCCTGTTCGCTTTGCGCCGATAAAAAGAGCGTCTGGCAGAAGAATAAAGCGATTAATAAGGGCGTTTTCAATCTCAATGGTGCGAAATTTGATTAGTTTTGGCGGCAATTTGCCACTAAGCATATTTTAGCAAATTTACCTTCATATTGAGTCCTTCAACTCACAAGATTATCATTTTATTAACGCTGCTTGTTGGCATTTCTGATTCTTTGCTAGCACAGGAGGAGCCCGATTCTACCGCGGCGACGGAGGAAGGCTTTATCATTCCCGCAGATACAAATCGAAGCTCGGGCAGCAGTTCGGTGCTTGATTTTGATATCGTTTACGATGCTTTGGATAGTATTCCATCGTCCCCCGATAATAGCATTATTGAGCTTTATAATCAGGCAGTGATTGAATATGGGGGGATGAAAATTGAGGCGGGCTACATCCGTATAGAATTCGAAAAAGCCGAAGTATTCGCCAGTGGATTAAGGGATTCTGCCGGTGTTTTAAGTCAGAAACCCATTTTTACTGAGGCCGGAAAGACCTATCGCGCCGATGAAATGCGCTATAATTTTGAAACCGGAAAAGCCAGAATTAACAAGGTTATTACCCAGGAAGGAGAGGGTTTTCTTCATGGTGAAAAAGTGAAGAAAACCGTGAGTACGGCCTTTTACGTTCGAAATGCCTCTTACACCACTTGTAGTCATGAGCACCCGCATTTTCGAATTAGAACACCAAAGGCTAAGGTAATTCCCGGCGAGAAGGTAGTTACCCAATTTGCCTTTTTGGAGCTTTTCGACATTCCAACTCCATTGATGCTCCCTTTTGGCTTTTTCCCAACCACGGAGAAAAGAAAATCAGGAATAATAATTCCTACCTACGGTTCTTCCCAGTATCGAGGTTACTTTCTCCAGAACGGGGGATTTTATTGGGCGGCAAGTGATTACTTCGACCTTACCCTTACCGGAGATATTTACACCAAAGGGGGCTATGGCCTCCAAGGACAAAGTAGTTATCGCAAGCGCTATAAGTTCAATGGTAATTTCAATGTGCGCTACAATCTTCTCAAATTTGGTCGCGAAGAGTTCGCTCCCTTCTTACCGGGTGCATTTGATAACCGTTCCGATTTTTCGATTCGCTGGAGTCATAAACAAGATCCCAAAGCCAATCCATATTATACCTTCAGTGCAAATGTGAATATTGCCACCAGCCAGTTCTTTCAAATCACTAGTATTAATCCTAATCAAGTACTACAGAACCGACTGAATTCTAGTGTGAGTTTCTCTCGTCGTTGGGCTAACCGTCCCTTTAATCTGAATGTGAGTTTAAATCACTCTCAGAATAATGCGACAAATGACATGACCTTAACTTTACCTAATATCAACTTCTCCATGAATAGGATGTTCCCTTTCAAATCCAGTGGAGGTATTGCGGGGAATAAAAAATGGTATGAGGAAATTGGTATTACCTACACGGCTAATGCTAAAAATCAGATTCAAACTCGCATGGATAAGCCAGTTTTTACCGAAACTGTTTTTCGTGATTCTAGTCGAATGGGTATTCAACACAGTATTCCCATATCTGCTAATTATAAGGTATTTAAGTTCTTTGTCTTTAACCCTAGCGTGAACTTTACCGAACGATGGTATCCAAATATTCTTGAATTTGAATTCGATACCGCTACCAACAATATCGTGGTTAGTGATACCCTAAATGGATTCTTTGCCAACCGTGATTTTAGCGCTAATGCCAATTTCAGTACCAAGCTTTACGGATTATGGCGCTATAAAGGTTTTGTACGAGCGGTTCGTCACGTGATGACCCCGACTATTGGATTTAATTATCGTCCCGACTTTTCTACGGATTTCTGGGGTTATTATCAAAGGATACAGAGCGATACCTTGGGCAACACGAGTTTGGTGAATCCCTATCGGAATGGGGTTTATGGCTCAGCGGGACAAGGATTATCGGGCGCAATCACCTTTGGCATTCAGAATACCCTTGAAGCAAAGATTAGGGATAAGAGTGATTCTACTGGCTTGAAAAAAATTAAGCTATTGGAGCGTTTTTCTGTTAACGCCAATTACAATCTGGCCGCAGAGCAATTTAACATGAGTACTATTCGGGTGGCCGCCTCTTCTAGTTTATTGGATCGTTTGATTACCCTAAACTACAATGCCGTAATGGACCCATATGCCTTTGATACTGAGCAGAATCAAAGAATCTCCGAGTATTCGATAAATCAAGGTGGTCCTTTGGTTCGTTTAACCACCCAAAGATTTACCGCGGGAACTCGGTTATCGCCTTCCAATTTTAAAAAGAAAAAAGGGGGGAAGGATAAGGATAAAAAGAATGATCAAGAACAGGATGAAGATCAAAATTCAAGCATCGCGCCTTCTGTGCAATCAAATGCCTTAGGAATTACCGAAGGAGATATTGATTATTACAACTTACCCGGTTATGTTGATTTTAACGTGCCTTGGTCGGTGAACTTGAACTACAATCTAAGCTACAATCGCCAGGGAGCGGGAGATGCAACCATCCGTCAGTCCATTGACCTTTCAGGTGATATGGATCTTACTCAAGGCTGGAAAGTGGGCTTTAGAACGGGTTATGATATTGAGGCTCAAGACTTCACCTTCACCTCCTTTAACTTCCATCGAGATTTGCATTGTTGGACCATGACCTGTTCTTGGGTGCCCTTTGGTTTTCAACAAACCTATATGCTAACCATCAGGGTTAAATCGAGCATTTTGCAGGATCTTAAATTGGAAAGAAGAAGGGGAGTTGGAGATTTCCAACGATAGTAAAGCTTAAAGTAATTTTCCCTCCAAGCTATGGTAGCTTAGTTCTTTGCGAACGAATTTTTCCGTTTCCGGATCTACAATTTCACAAGCATCAATCGGGTTTACGTAAAGATGCAAGGACATTGCCCTCTCGGCACTTACATTCTCTAAGCTATGGTAGCCCATTTTATCATTCATATAGGCAACTTGACCTGGAAGCATCGAGGAGACCTCGCTGATTTTTAAATCCAAGGGATTATCCGAGGCGGTCCGTTCAAAGCGTTCTTCTCGCAGTTCACCACTTATGCCATACACCCAGCACTCCTCACCATTATGATCATGTATTGCGGTCTTCTGGCCGGGAGCCCAGCAAAGAAGGATTAACTCATAATGATCATTTCGGCTGATACAATTTCGGGTATATCCATCATCCAGCCAAAAGGCATAATCATCAAAGTCATCAGGCTTTAAATTAAGATTTTGGGCTAAGGCAATAAATTCAGATCCAACGCACTTGGGTAGAGCTTCGATGAGCTCATCAACACTACAAATAGATTCCACAGAGGATTATTAGTGAGGCGGGAAAATTAAAATTGATAAAAAACGCCTCATTTTTTTCAAGAATATCCAAAATTAAAGCAAAAAATGTGAGAAATCATCAAAAAATCAACTAAAAATTAAAAAACTACCTTTGTCGATATTTCGAGAAAAACACTTCATGAATCATGATTTAGCACTCTTCCAGAGTATAGCAGATGC
>Ga0207422_1000387_pt1 | contig 147543 bp, 110 predicted proteins | sample MarCyaLeptolynsp_FD_187757 | JGI IMG/M metagenome (GOLD analysis project Ga0207422, IMG submission 187757) | Marine cyanobacterial communities from Panama - species 1 Leptolyngbya sp. (SPAdes) | ecosystem: Environmental > Aquatic > Marine > Unclassified | place: Panama: Panama City | collected...
AACAGTAAATTATTTTTTTTAGAAAAGAGTACAGAGCACAGTCCGTTTCGCTGTGCTCGCTGACGGAAGTCGGAGCATGTGAGCGGGTGACGAGGAGAAAGGACATTAGAATCAAGACCAGGGGAGAACCAATAGAACACTACAGTCCCCTGCCTTGGCTGACCTCTTCGACAGGTTCAGGATACACATCACCGCGACCGGAGGTGGCAGTAAAAAGACAGAGGTCAGCTATCCTTGCCCTGCTTCTCCCGCTCACCCCATCGCCCCATCACTCGTCTGACATCTGACAGCGAGCACAGCGAGCGGTCTGTGCTCTGTGTTCTGTGTTCTGACAGCGAAGCGATCTATAAAATCATTCTCTCTTTTTTTGTAACGCAAAGTGAGTGACATCATCCAATAGTTAATTCAGCAGCATTATTATGCAGGCGCGAAGTAAAGTATGGAACCTGTTGTATATAAAATGAATAAAAAAGAGCAGGCCGGGCAATCAGCTACCCGTTGCCTGAAGAAAATACCGGCTCATGCCGGAAGCCAGCCGTAAAATTCAATTTAATCCACGCTAAATTCTTCACTTTGGCGCGACCGATACGATAATGAAACTTGATTAATGAAACGCGATGGATTATATTGAAATCGGCGGAAGAACTTACTTTTGAAAGGTACCTAAAACCATGTTAGGATTTTCGATGAGAAACAACTTCACAAGCCGGGTACAGAAGGTCATCCGCTTCTCGAAGGAAGAAGCTATGCGCCTCGGCCACGATTATATCGGGACCGAGCATTTATTATTGGGGATTTTAAAAGAAGGTGAAGGAATTGCCGTAAAAATTCTGAAGAACCTCAACCTCGACCTGGAGAAATTGAAACAACGCCTGGAAGAAGCCTCCGGTCCCGCCGGCGGCATGATGACGCTAGGCAATCTGCCATTGTCTAAACGTGCAGAAAAAGTTCTTAAAATTACGTATCTGGAAGCCAAGAATTTCAAATCAGACATTATTGGAACCGAACACCTGCTCCTCTCATTATTAAAGGAGAAAGAAGGATTAGCAGCACAGGTACTCATGAGCTTCAATGTAGACTATAATATTGTTTACAACGAGCTAAAGAACATATTGGAGGGTAAGCCGTCCATGTCATTTTCTTCGCAATCTTCACAGAAAGTCAAAACTCCCGCACTCGACCATTTTGGACGTGATCTTACTCAGCTGGCAATGCAGGGTAAGCTCGACCCGATTATCGGACGAGATCAAATTATAGAACGAGTGGCCCAGATCTTAAGTCGCCGCAAGAAGAACAATCCGGTCCTTATCGGTGAGCCCGGCGTTGGAAAAACCGCTGTTGCCGAAGGACTCGCGCTGCGCATTATCAGCAAAAAAGTGCCGCGGGTACTGCATAATAAGCGCATCGTTGCGCTGGATATGGGTAGCATTGTTGCCGGCACAAAATATCGCGGGCAATTTGAGGAGCGTATGAAAGCCATAATGGGCGAGCTCGAAAAAGCCGACAACGTTGTACTTTTTATCGATGAACTACATACCATCGTCGGTGCTGGCGGCGCCTCCGGTTCTCTGGATGCTTCAAATATGTTCAAGCCGGCCCTGGCACGCGGTGAGCTACAGTGTATCGGCGCAACGACTCTTGATGAATACCGCATGTATATCGAGAAGGATGGCGCTCTTGAACGTCGATTCCAGAAGGTGATGATCGAGCCGACAACTCCGGAAGAGACTCTTGACATTCTGCGTTTTATCAAAGGTAAATACGAAGAGCATCACCGTGTGCATTATTCAGACGAAGCACTGCTTGCCGCAGTAAAGCTCTGCGAACGCTATATATCTGATAAGTTCTTCCCGGACAAAGCCATCGATGTTCTGGATGAAACCGGTTCTCGGGTTCATATCTCAAGCATTGTTGTTCCGAAAGAAATTCTGGAACTGGAGCAGCGCATTGAGAAGATTCGACAGGAAAAAGAACAGTTTGCCAAGCAGCAGGACTTCGAGAAAGCAGCCAAGCTACGCGATGTGGAAAGACGGCTGCAGGAAGAGCTGGTTTTCGAGCGCAATAAGTGGGAGCGCGAAGAAGAAAGTCAGATTGCCGAGGTAAAGGAAGATGATGTTGCTGAAGTCGTTGCAATGATGACGGGTATTCCGGTTCAGCGAGTGGCACAGAACGAGTCTGCCAAGCTACTGAACATGGAAAAGTACCTGAAAAACATTGTTATCGGGCAGGATACGGCAATTGAGACCATTACACGTGCTATCCGCCGCACCCGTGCCGGGCTGAAGGATCCGAACCGACCGATCGGTTCATTTATGTTCCTTGGACCGACCGGTGTTGGTAAAACGCATCTCGCCAAGGTTCTTGCAGAGTACATGTTCGAGCGTAAAGATGCACTAATTCGTATCGACATGTCTGAATATATGGAGAAGTTCTCCGTATCCCGTCTGGTAGGTTCACCTCCGGGATACGTCGGCTACGAAGAAGGTGGTCAGCTCACCGAAAAAGTGCGACGCCATCCGTATGCAGTTGTGCTGTTCGATGAAATCGAGAAAGCACATCCGGACGTGTTTAATATCCTGCTTCAGGTGCTGGACGAAGGTCAGCTTACCGACAGTCTCGGACGTAAAGTGGACTTCCGCAATACCGTGCTGATACTAACCAGTAACGTTGGAACCCGCGACATCAAAAAGAACGTGTCCATGGGCTTCACCCAGGGTAAAGACGATGCCGAGCACGAAGTAATGCGAGAGAAGATCAAAGAAGAAATGCGACGTCAGTTTAATCCGGAATTCCTGAATCGACTGGATGAGCAAATCATCTTCCGCAAGCTGCAAAAAGAGCAGGTTGTTACGATTGTAGATCTACTGGTTGATGAAATGGCCACACGCCTGCTTGAGCACAACATTACGCTTGAGCTTACCGATGGCGCCAAGGACTTTATCGTGAACAACGGCTTCGATCCGGTTCTGGGAGCACGTCCTCTAAAGCGAGCCATCCAGAAATATATCGAAGATCCGATGGCAGATGAGATCCTTAAAGGACGTTTCAATGAAGGCTGCGTCATTCGCATTAAAATGAAGAACAAGAATGAACTGGGATTCTACGAGATCAACAAAAACATTGATATCGAAGAAAAGTAACCGGCTTCAATCTATACAGCTTAAAAAAATCCCCGTTGCGAAATTTCGCAACGGGGATTTTTTATGTACGGTATTTTGTATATGCCGCCCCTATGGGACTGAGCTTAGTCTTTGTCCGTAGGTTCTTCCAGACCACCTTCTTCGTCATCATTTGAAATACGATAATCCGGACGATTACCGTTTAACTTATCCGATTCACGCTTCAGAATCTCCCTTTCCTCGGCAGTAAGAGAGCCCATTCCCTTTTTGCTGATCTTATCCAACAGATCATCCAGGGAGATTTCTTTCTTTTGATCGGATTTATCGGACGAGCCGAACTTTGGCAGCTCGAACTTACTAAAAGGCGAGGAGGTAGGAGGCTTGCTGTCTAGAAACGGCCTTTTTTTTTAAAGAAATCACGAAAGAAATTTTGGCCGATCCCATAGTGTTTATACTTGTTGAGGATGTAAAAATATCCGGCGATCAGTCCGCCAATATGTCCGATATGTGATACTCCATCGGCACTGGGAATCGAGAAGAACTCAATTACAGCAAGGATAGCAACAAAATACTTGGTTTTAACCGGTAGAAAGAACCAGAAATAAATATAGTTATCCGGATAAAAGAGTGCATATGCTACCAGGATACCATATACGGCTCCGGATGCACCGATGGTCGTAACATTCGGCACAAAGAGAGCATTCCAGACCAGAATTGTTACCCCCGCTGCAACGCCGGTAAAAATATAGTATCGCCAGAACTCACGGGTTCCCCAGGATCGCTCCAGTTCACCACCAAACATCCAGATAATAAACAGATTAAAAAAGATATGCATGAAGTCGCCGTGCAGCCACATATAGGTAAACGGCTGCCAGACGTAAAAACTATTCATAAAAAGCGTCGGCAACACGCCGAACACCATATCGAATACGCGAAGGCCGTAAGGCCAGTTCATACCCTCCGGTATCAGAAAGCTGAGCGCCTCATTAAGAGACTGTCCAAGCGTAACCTGAAAGAAAAAGACGGCCAAACAGGTTAGGATTATATTTTTAATTGCCGGAGTAAGCATCATTCCCGGTGAACTTCTATACATTTAAATCACCTTATCTAGAAGATCTGCGGTAGATTTTTTTGACTACCGAAACAGATCAGTTTAAACGTTCTTAAGCTAGTTCAACTTTCTTAATAAGCTTTTGCAAAGACAACCCGTTGCGCACTTGGCTTTCCGGTAATAATGCACTTACCCGGTTCAGGGTTTTCTAACCAGGGTATACAGCGAATGGTAACACCGAGATCAGCCTTGATTTTCTCTTCGGTTTCTTCCGTTCCATCCCAATGGGCGAGAGCAAATCCTGCAGGCCGTTGGGACTTGGATTTAAAATACGTATAAAACTCGTCGCGATCATCTATTTCTACGGTGCGTTCGGTGCGAAAGTTCTCTGCTTTACTGCGTATGGACTGTTGAATATCATCGAGCGTTTCTACGATAGAGTTTAGCAACTCTTCTCGCGAGATATTGTTTCGCTCCCGATGTTCGCGATCACGGCGGCCGACAGACAGTAATCCTGCTTCCATCTCACGCTGGCCGATTTCGATTCGCACCGGAACACCTTTCTTTACCCATGACCAGAACTTCTGACCACCACGCCCTTCACGATAATCTACTTCAACAACCAGATTGCGACCGGCATAGCTTTGCTGCTGCAGCTCCTTAGCCAGTTCATCGCAGTAATCGAGGATTGAATCGCGTTTTTCTTCATCATGTATAATCGGCAATATCACCGCATGAGCCGGAGCAATTTTTGGGGGAATAACCATACCGTCGTCATCACTATGCGCCATTACCAGGGCACCTATCAAGCGTGTTGAAACACCCCAGGAAGTGGTGTAAGCGAACTCTTCAACACCTTCTTTATTAAGAAATTTGATTTGAGATGCTTTTGCAAAGTTTTGGCCCAGGAAATGAGATGTGCCTGCCTGAAGCGCTTTTCCATCCTGCATCATCGCCTCAATACAGTAGGTACGCACGGCCCCGGGAAAGCGCTCACCCGGGGTTTTCTCCCCTTTCAATACCGGTAGCGCCATATATTCTTCAGCAAATGTTGCATAGGTATCGAGCATACGACGGGTTTCTTCTTCTGCTTCCTGTTCCGAAGCGTGAGCGGTATGCCCTTCCTGCCAGAGGAACTCTGCGGTACGCAAAAAAAGACGTGTCCGCATTTCCCAGCGCACTACGTTTGCCCACTGGTTAATCAGAAGCGGCAAATCGCGGTAAGACTGAATCCACTTTGCAAACATCTCACCGATAATCGTTTCGGAAGTCGGACGTACAACCAACGGCTCTTCGAGCTCACCTGCCGGCTTTAATCCACCTTGTCCGTCATCTTCCAGGCGGTGATGGGTTACAACCGCACATTCCTTGGCAAACCCTTCAACGTGTTCAGCTTCTTTTTCCAGATAGGACTTGGGGATAAAAAGCGGAAAGTAGGCGTTCTTATGTCCAGTTTCCTTAAACATTCTATCCAGCACCTGCTGCATATTTTCCCAGAGGCTATAGCCCCAGGGCTTTATTACCATACAGCCGCGAACCGGTGAGTTTTCTGCAAGGTCTGCTGCGCGCACAACCTGCTGATACCATTCGGCATAGTTTTGTTCACGGGTTGGATTTATTGCCGTTTTCGCTTTCTTTCCCATTTCCGATTCTCTTTATAAAATAGATACATGTAGGATATTGATTCAAAACTATCTGCTTAATAAAACATATCGCTTCGCAGCATTCCAGCGAAAAAAAATATAGATGCTTATTCGGTTGCGGGTTATAACTGAGAGCTGTCAAAAGCATGTGGAAGGAGTTTTTTTAACGGTTTTTCCAGAGTAGAGCCGTCTTTCGCAACCATAACAACATCGATATCGGATGCAAAATCGAAAAGAACCTGGCGGCAGGCCCCACATGGGGAACAGGGAGCTGTGGTATCCGCGAGAATATATATTTTGCTGAACTCTCTTTCACCATCACTAAGTGCTTTAAATAGGGCTACACGCTCAGCACATATCGTAAGGCCGTAGGAACTGCTTTCAATATTAATCCCGGTATAGACTTTATCGTCTTTTGTGATTAAAACTGCGGCGACGCGGAAGTTTGAATAGAGTGCCAGAGCAGTTTTTTGGGTTTCGCGGAGAAGCTGGAGAATTTCCGATTCTGACAACGGCATATTGGCACCTTTTGTTAAGAATGAAGGTAAATATACAGTTGTCTTGCAGAAAAAAAAATCCCTCGATTACCGAGGGATTTTTTAAACATGCGGGACTAATCGCTATCGGCCTTCTTCTTCGAGTAGCTGACGCAGCTCTTCGAGCTCTTTCTCAGCTTGTTCACGCTCGCGCTTCAGGCGGCGTAGTTCTTCTTCGATAGAGCGGGTTTTTTCACGCTCTTGCAGGAGTCGCTCGTAGAAGTCCACTTTCTCTTTAACGTTACCCTTGGAATCGAATCCACCACGGAACTTGTCTTTTCCGGAGTTCAGGATCACGTTCAGTCCAAGAGTCATTTTCCAGCTAGGATAGTTCGGAAGATCCAGCTCGCGACCATCAAAGGATGCCAGCGGAGTGGATGTGTCCTCATCAGAGGATACACGAATATCCATCCCCAGATCAAAACTATATCGCCATTTCGGCTTATATGAGATCGAAGGCGTAACATACAACCAGTTCTCACGGCTAAATGCAAAGGTATCCGGCTCTGAAGTAAAGGCATTTCCCCAGAGTTCAAGATTCAGATCAAATAGCTCGGTAGGATAACTAAACGCTGCTCCATACTCAATTGAACTGGCATTATTTTGCGCCAGAACTGGTCCGGTATTCAGATCGTTATAGATTTCTTTACCGGTATCATTGTAATAATGGAAGCCTACATTAGCATGAAAGCTAAAATCGCGCTCATTTATAAACGGGTCGTTATAATAAGAGAACAGTCCGCGAAAAATCAGTTCTACACCGCCGGCAGAGTACTGCTCAAACGCATAGTTATGCACATCACCCAATGGAAGGCGGGTTTGTGCCATCGCGCCAAACTGCATCTTACCGGAACCGAATGAGCCAGCCTTCAGGCTTAGCCACAGGTCATCGGGAAAATTGTATTCGCGATTATTAACAAAATTGGGCCCCTCATAATGAACATCCTGATAAATGCGTAAGAGCGCAGAGATATCGAAATGCTCAATCAGGCCGTAACTGAAGCCGACATTGCCCTGAACATCCCAGTAGTTAACCTGGGCAAAGTTCGCAGGCTTCTGTCCGCCAAGAAAATCACCGACCTTGGTGAAGAAGCGCATGTTTGTACCCAGATCAAGACGCTGGGGCTTAAGAGTGGAGGCTGTTTGAACATAGAGCAGGCTCTTACTTCCAAAGCCAGAGCCGAACAGCAAGCACGGCAGCATGATAAAAACCATCAGTACTGCATTGAAACCTTTAGACATGGGTGACCTCCCGCATGTTTAAGCGATTTAGAAAAAACTGATTCATTAAGTCCACGTTTTATTCGTTTTTTCGTTTTAATTTACATTAGTTCGATACGCGCGTTGCCAACAGTATCACATTTACAATAATTGCCATATCACGCATAAACCCTACGATACGACCAAATATATCCGAGATACTGCCTGAGACGACGATAACGTCGCCGGGCTGAAGGTTCACCAGTAAAGACTGATTACCGGTTTTAATGAACTCTTCTATATTCACGGTTATTACTTCCTGATTTTTGCGAATTATCCGCACGTCATTTAAACGCGCAGATTTCAGGGGACCTCCTGCAGAGGAAAGCAGGTCTATTATACCAAACGAACTCGGGACGCTGTAAATACCCGGTTTCAGCACATGACCCCACAAATTCACACTTATTAACAAAACATCGTTATTACCTAAAATGTATTGTGCCGGTTGGTCAGTGTATTGAACCGGATTACCTTCACGAACATCCTGTCCCGAAACCGTCACAGTTAACAGACAACAAAATACTATTGAGAGCAAAATACTTCTTTTCATCAATTACCTAACATCGCTTGAGCCAGTATCTATAAGAGCGACTCGACCAGTATCAAAAACATCCCTTTTCCAGTTGTATCCAAGAGCTTCAAGCGTTAAGACAAATCAGATCGTTCTTTACTGTTTCAGAATATCACATTGATCGGCTGTAATGCACCTGAAGTTTAGCAATTGCTGAGAAATTTTTAGTATAAAATTCCGAAACCACGAATTTAGTCTAAACAGATTCAGCAAAGCAAGTATTCAATTTACTTTCACATAAAAAAACTACGGCAGAACCCGGAAAAAACCCCAGTTACTTTCTGCTCCTCTTCTGATATCGTCCAATTTACGCACGTCTATGCGCCATCGATAACTACCTGGTGATAAAACGTACGTACTATCCTGAGCCATTTGCTGTAATGTCCAATGCTGTTCAGCCTGAATATTACCAGTAATATCGCGTAAAAATGCGATGTATGGCACATATTCTCTTACCCCAAGTTTTTCGAGTCGGAAAATAAAATACGTTTCGGCAAGTCCACCAAGTACCCAGCTGAAAGAAGCATTATACTGCTGAGATTCAACCGTGGGATACCGCAAAGATGGCTTCGGCAGCAGAGTGTAGTAGTCAGGTAAAGCCTGTTCACCCGCTACATCATCCCTATTTACAGCCCTGACAGAGTAGTAATAGGTTTTGTCGACTTCCAAAACGGCCGAATCGAAATAACTGGTATCATTAAGCTCTGTTTCAGTGAAGACAGCATCAATCAGCTGAAAATCACCATTTGGATTATCGGCCCGGCGGAAGATATCATAACGCAAAATTTCTCCGTTCACTCGCTCCCACTGCAGATAAATGCCATTTGGAGTTTCATTTCCGGGAACGGTATTGGGTGGGTTTTCAGCATCAATACCACGTTCGATGCCAAGAGATACTTCCGTCGTATCGTTCACCTTGGATATCAGTCTCACCCTCTCCGGCGCAGGCAGGGTATCGGAAACATTGTTTTCACATGCGATACACAGGAGGGCAAAGAGCAGAAGCAGACACTGTAAGGGATTCAACGCTAGAGGACCTCCTATAGCGTGATCGATGTGTTTATCCGGTGACTTCCTCCCAGATCATGCGTTCTGAAAGCATAGTCGAACTGGAATAAGGATACCCGGAAACCAACGCCTGCCGTAAATTTTCTATTTGTGAGACCAAAACGCGTTGCCAATCGGTTGTAATACAGGTATTCCAATCCGATATGGTTAGTCGTGCGATCCGTTTTTTTGAGAGTATAGGCCAGTAACAATTCACCATTGAGGCGGGAAAACGGCTGAAGGTACGATCCGCCAATAAGCCAGCTGCGCTTAATGCGATCGAAATGACGGGAGTCAGTATCCCAGGTCAGCTTGGTGTTCCAGATGTCTTTGACCGTTACTCCTATAGCGACTTTCCCTAGCCGGTTATCGTCAAAGAGGTCATCCAGACCGAATCTCAGCATGGTTCCAAAATCAAAACCTATGCCTGAGCTTTTTTGACTAAATAAGGATTGCCTAAGTAATTTAACATTAACTCCAATTGGAATAGTTATTGGCATCACAAAATACTGCCAACCAAAATCAACATCGATTTTATTCTGCCTGGCAAGGGTTATAATGAAGGCATCTTCACTGCTATTGCTGAATCCGCTGGCAGAATCGGAGAGTACATTTTGCTCCCAGTTACCGCTACCAGTACTCTCTGCAACGCGCCGATCGTAAGACGAAGACGGATCACTCAGCAGGTCAGACCAGTAGCGGGGTATGTCATCTACGGAAACATTCACCCAGTTCAGCGAAACCGATCCCTGTCCATATACCGGCTTTGTAACGCCCAGATGATAGTGATTCACCAGTGACTTGAACAGTGAGGCATACATACCGGAAACATCGGTTCTCAAGACGGTTGCTGCCCCAGCCGGATTCCAGTAAAATGCCGAGCCGTCATCGGCTATAGAGGCATAGGCATCTCCCATCGCCATACTCCTGGACCCCACGCTTAGCTCCAGAAATGAGCCGCCATATTTTGTTCCCTGGGCTGCCAATTGTAATCCCAGCAATAAGAGTAGGCCGGTAACGAGCGCTATTTTTTTATGCATCATAGTCTGAACCTTTTAAATCTCTAATACTTTCTTTCGTACAGGCAAAATCAGCCTGAATTAGTTGCCGCTATTGCTTGCATCGACTTTGGCAACTTTCAACCTTTTCTCTATCGTTTCACCTTCATAGGTGGCACGGATTATAGCAAAATAGACACCGTATGCAACTTCATTCATATCGTCATCAGTGCCATCCCAAATCAACTCATTATATCCCTTACGCCTTGCTCCGCCATCAAGTGCATCCAACGGGTTATTCTCGTCGGCCTGAATTGTTTTAATGCGGCGTCCGCTAATGGTGTAGATACGGATCTCGAATTTATCCAGATCGTCATTCAGCTGAACGAAATAGGAGAATATCGTTTGATCTACAAACGGATTCGGATAGTTACCATATACACGTAAATCGAATCCATCCTGAACCTGCAGCTTAAAGTTCTCTTCCTGACTCAGCCCGTTTACATCCCGGACCTTAATTGTTAAATCATGTGTACCCTGATCCAGCTCAGGGAGCATCGTTAATCCGACAATATCGTTACGCGATACCGAGTCCGGAATGAACAGCTTTTCCTCTGGAAAAGGTTGTCCATCAAGTAGAATTTCAAGACGATCACGATTGGTGTCGATTCCGCTGGCATCCTGCAACACCAGATATAACGATGGCGTGCTGTCTACAAGTCCGCGATCCCGTAGCGGTCGGCCATCTGCGGTCAGTTCAATTGTTGGTGGACGGTTATCATCGCTAAAAAAGATAGCATAGCTGCCGTTTCGACTGGCATTGACTGAAATACGTCCTTTTGCAGCATCATACTCGGAATCAATAAACGTCCACGGACCGGACAAGCTGCGCTTTTCATACAGTCTTAGCTCAGCCGGTGGCGTAGCAATTGAATCGATCAGTGCCGGGTTTAAATCTATCTCTATCGTATAAGCCCCATTAATTTGGGCATCCGGATTTAACAGTTTTACATCGAGTGCAGTAAAATTATCGGCTTCCAGAAGAGAAATCGGAGTTAAACCTGACTGAGCTGCCGGCGATTCAAAATTTCGTAGCGCAATTTGTACAGCACTGGAGTCACTAAGAGCTGCCGGCGGAAAGCTGACGCGAAAACGATTGCGGATTTTTACGGTATCCAGTCCGGCTGCTGGAGTTACGTTAAATATCGATGCGGATATTTCCTGACGCAGGGTATCGTTAGTGGCGTTAAAATCCATAACATCCTCACCAGGTGCCAACTCAGCCTTCAAAACAATATCATAAAGGCTTTTATTGAGCGGCAGGTTAAAATCAAGTAAAACAGAAGTCGTGTCCAGACTGCCCAATACAGAACTGCCCTCAGCAAAAGAGACATCAGAGGTATAATTCTGTGGTCCATCGAAAGCACGCACGATTACCCGCACTTCATTATCTGCACCGGCACCGGCGAGATTGGTTAGTCCAACCTTTAACTGTGCCTTTTTAAGGCCGGTGAACTCAAGGGAATTATTTGTAAACAGGATATCCGCACGCTGATCTGTAACGATATAGCTTTGATTGCTGAAAACGCTGACGTTGCCACTGGTGTTTTCCAGATATACATTAAAGAAAACCGTTTTCAGACGAAATGTCGGCGGCATCGTCACAGTATAAAGATTTGGATCGCTGCTGCTTGGAACGGCAAAGATCGTATCGATATTGCTTTCCGGAATGACATAAACCCGATTAAGTCCGGCAATATCGAGCGCACGAATCTGAACTTTCACAGAATCATCTACTCTGGGCGCCTCCGGTATTATCGTCAGGTCGCTGATAACTCCATAGTTTACTCCTAAGGAAACATTACCACCGGCAGATTGCGAGCCATCTGCCAGATAGACGCGAAACAATCCAGTGCCATCGGGGAAATCAGCTGGAATCTCCAGCGAGAACTCTGTTGTTTGTCCGGTAGCTTGTAACGGCTGGCGGTTCACGATATTAAAATCGCGATCGACCAGTTCCACATATCCCTCGCCACTGCCTAATGGCGAGTTAATCGTTAGGTCAATAACTTCTCCACGCTGAGGAGTAGAGTTGGAAATTTGCACATCCAAATCCTGCGGAGTCCAGCGAAGTCGCGTCATTGGATCGCCGATAAAGTTATATTGATAAACCATTTCATGCCGCACGCTGGAGTAGCCGGGGGTTCCATAAACCCGTCCGTTGACATTATAACCGCCATTATTCCAGTACAGTGTTTTCCCAAGCAGCAGACTCTCACCGATCGTACGAGAATTATTAAATAAAAACTGCCCGAAAAACCACAGCATGGTGTAGTCATTATGCAGATATCCCAATCCGGAGGATGCCAGGATTCCAATTGCCCCTTTATCCGGAGCAATAACCAGCTTTTCAGCAAGACCTTCAGACTTAGGGTTTTCAAAAGACCCTGTGAAACAAGTCATGCTGGTTATAAAGGGATATCTTCCCTTATTATTCAGCAGCTCTACATCCGGGATATCCATCAGATTTACGTCAGCCCAGATCCCGCCACCACCATGTCCCATAAAATTGATATACATTAAGCCGTCGTTCCACCGATCTAAAAGAGTGGTACGGGTTCCAAAATTCGGGTCAAACTCGTTCGGCGGCAAAGACTCGTTACGTATAGTGTTGAGCCGTGAGCTTGACAAATGCTTCGGCATCAGCGTTGAAATTACGCGGCTATTCTGGGTGCGGAACGCCGGGAACTGCTGTCCAAACCGATTCTGCAATTCAAAGGTTGTGCGGTCGTTCCCACTGATAAAAAGAGCCTGGCTCAGCCAGGGTAAGGTTACATCAGCCTGATCGTATTCAATAAGTTTTGCGACAAAATTTTGGATATCGCTATTGGTATTTGCCGGAATGCGCCCTACAGCAAGGTCTGGTATATCATCATCACCGGATATTAAGGCATAGGGATAATCGGAAGCTGAAGCACCGAACAGGTCCGTTTGATAGAAATAGGTAGGTACGAAATCGCCATCCAGATCAGATTTGGATTTATAATCGAAGGTAGCATCCCCCAGCAGTACAACATATTTCAGTCGTGGAGAGCGCTGCCAGTTAAAGAAGGCGTAACGCAGAAATTCACGAATTGACAGCGGCGACTTGATCCCGAAGTTGAACTCATCATAAATATCCTGAACCGCAATTAGCTTTGCGGCAACGCCCTGACTTTGGCGATAGGCAATTAATTCCTCTGCCCCCTGGCGGAAGGCACGATTGCTAATAATCAAATATTCGGCATTGTTCGCCGGATCTCGCAATGTCAGCTGCGGATTTTCAGCATCCGGCGGCAAATCTCGTTCGATTCGCAGCGGCTTCTTTTTCATGTCCGGCGTCAGCGCTACATATTCAACATCATCGGTTACCACTTCATCCTGAAAGCTAATCTTATACTCCAGGATTTCACCAGAGATGATTTCTTCAATTTTAAAATTAACAATTCGGCTAATCCCTTTTTTGTAGATTTCTACATCAGGGCGGCGGAAACCCTCCAGTTCGAAACGGAATAGGTCGGTATTGGGAAATGGGATAAATGAGGGACGTCGGAATTCCAACACGTTGTTTTCAGCGAGATATAACTTGTCGTAGGTTACCTGAAACCAGTTCAGGAGAACAATATCGGTGCCTTTTGAGGGAATGGTCTGGCCATTTACCTGTATGGTAATATCGGGAAGCTGCGGCAGCTGCACCTCCATGATATTGATTCCATGTATCAGATCCGAGTTGCGGATTGTTGATGAGGTGGCATTCGTAATTCGAGCCGTATCCTGATCGAACCAGGTTAACGGTCCATTCCCCACAAATCCGTTATTCAGCCACAGCTGGACGTTGTGCGGTACTCTGTCATCCGTTTGCGGATTTCCATCATTAAAAACCGCACCAAACGACTTTCCGGAAAACATGGCCGTTACAAGCACGTTGTTAAAAGAAGAAACGTCCGGGTGTTCCAGTTCGAAACGATACGCACGCTTACCAACTGCGCGCACACCTTCATCAAAAAACCAGTTATCACTCTTGTAGGAAAGCGTTTCCTGTCCGCGCCTTCCAAGTCTTTCAAATTTCAGGTTGCGTTCGTGGTGCACGGTTTCCCGGAAGTTAAAGGCAGGGTTATACTCACCCGGCACAATCGCTGTCAGGCTGCCGTTCTCTTCAACCATGCGGTTCCCGGAACGTACTCCCCATTCAAGCCAATAGACGTTTTCATCGCTAAACGGATCTGAATATTGGTCGGGATATTCTTCAAAGAGCGTTCGTTCATTTCTTTCACCCCAGAATTCCAGGAAGTCTTCCTCATCGAGACTACCATCTTCATCGCCAAAAAGATAGAACGCCACATCACGATCACGATTGGAAAGACGAATAGAAGTTACATCTACATCAGCGAGTCTTAATCCCGCTTCTTCCAGATCGGCACCGGTTATTTTATAGAGGCCGTCTTCATCCACAATAATGCGATAGCGACTACCGACCTGAGAATTCATATAGCCGGGTGACGTCGTTTTTTGCTGATTGGTATGAGGGACATAACTATAGGCCAGCTGCTTCTCGTTTACAACAAGGCCTCCCAATAGCTCTTTTTCCCCGGCAGAGAGCTTTCCGGAGGCTGTCTGCACCCCGTCAAACTTGATTCGGACCGTAAAACGCTTATAAAAGCGAACACCTGATGGCGTTACCTGAACCGGATAAATTTGCAGCGAGCCTATACGGTTATCACGCATCATGCCCATTTCGTGAAGTTCCACAAATTCTATGGGAAAAAGCTGTTGATAGGCTTCGGAGTTTTTCCGGTTTGATACCTTGTTGGAAGCATCAGCTGCGGCAGCAGGCTCATCCACAAACAGCAGGGGGAAATATCCCGGCATTTCGTTCATTTCGTGAACGGTAATGCTCAACTTTGATTTACCCTGCGGTAGAGCCAGCGGCAAACCAACAGTCGGCAGCAACGGATCACCGGAATTATAGTTCTGTGAAACGCCAGGCAGTTCAAATGTCCACATCTGGTCATTAGAATTACCCGTAGAGACCGTTTGTAGCTCTCCAAATTCAAATTCAATGGTTAATCCGGCAGCATTTTGTTCGGTAATACGGTAGTAGGTTTCACCGGCAGCAAAAGGCTGTGAATGAAGAGGAGAAATACTTGAGGAAGCTAATCCGAGGATTATTATGGAAACAGAAAACAGTTTTTTGAGCATTGTATGGATATTCAGGTTAATTCGCAGTGTAAAATTTAAGGTCAAAATTATAGCAGCAATTGCTATTCAACACAAAAGCATAAAAATTAATAAAAAACCGGTATTTATTAGGTCAAACTTCCTGATACTCGCTGCGATGCAGAATATCAGAAAAAGAAAATTTCTTGCGGCTCGGTGTTACGAATGTATCGTTTAATCTCTTCAACAGCTCTTCTTCAGATAAATTTCGATCAATTACACCGTTTTCAGCTATCGAGATCTGCCCCGTTTCTTCACTGACGACCAGGACAATCGAATCGGTTTGTTCCGACAACCCAAGTGCTGCACGATGCCTCATCCCATAGGTATGATCGATTTCCGGATTCTGCGTTAGCGGTAACTGGCACTTTGCGGCCAGTATAATGTCCGACTGAATAACCACAGCTCCATCGTGCAACGGTGAGCGAGGATTAAAAATGGACATTAATAAAGGGCGGCTAACGGCGGCATTTAGATCCAGGCCGGTTTCAACAATTCCCTTTATGCCGGTTTCCTGCAATAGAACGATCAGGGCACCAAAGTTTTTATGGGATAAGTCGACTGCCGCTCCGACGACCTCTTCGATAAAGCGCGGTTGCTCTACACTTACAAAACGTTGAATAATGGGATTCTGTCCCATGTACAGCAGTAATCGGCGGAACTCCGGTTGAAAAATAATAACGAAGGCAATAACCCAAATGGTTTTCAAGTTGGAAAATATCCATGATACACCATTGAGATTAACCAAATCAGCAAGGACAGAAAAGGCCATGATAATTAACAAGCCAACGATCATTCGCGCAGCAACACTACCCCGGATAAACTGATAGAATTTATAAAAGACAAATATAACCAGCGTAATATCCAACAGATCAAAGATGGTAACTTGTAAAAATCCGATACGGAATAACATACAAAATCCTGTTTGGCCTTATCCCAATTGAGTTCAGGCCTTTTGCTGTTGTATTGCCTGCCAGACATCAAGGCTCTGACGGGCTTCCCAAACATCATGAACGCGTAAAATTTGTGCTCCGGTTTCTGCTCCGAACAAATGGGCCGCAATTGTGCCGGGTAACCGTCTTTTCGCATCAACATTCAACAGATTTCCGATAAACGATTTACGTGATGCGCCAAGCAGTATCGGCTTCCCCAAAACTCTGAGCTCCCGCAATCGACGAATAATCTCGTAATTATCTTCCAACCGCTTCCCGAAACCAATACCCGGGTCGACAATAACCTTTTCCAGGCCGGCATCCGCTGCTATCCGGCAACTAACTGCCAGACTTTCAACCAGCTCGGCCATCAGGTGGTCATAATGCGGTGCTACCTGCATATTGCGCGGTGTTCCCTGAAGATGCATCAATATAGCCGGAACGTTCCATTCACTTATTACAGCGGGCATTTTCGGATCGAATCGTAGACCACTGATATCATTTACAATATGAACACCTTCATTGAGCGAACGCCGGGCAATTTCAGCTTTGTAGGTATCGATAGAAATCAGGCAGTTTTCACGGCTTAAGCGTTTCAATACCGGTGCAATACGCTGCCACTCTTCATCCAGTGAAATATCTTCTGCTCCTGGACGGGTTGATTCACCACCGATATCCAGGATATCAGCCCCCTCATCCAGCATCTTCAAACCCTGGTCGATTGCATTACCGGCTTCAAAGAATTCACCGCCGTCACTGAATGAATCCGGCGTAACATTTAGAACACCCATAATTTTCGGACGGTCTAAAAGTAGTTCGCGACCACACGCTTCAAAGCGCCACACCGTTTTTTCCAATGCAGCAGCCAGTGATGAAAGTCCTGCAAAGTCGATATTCGCATCCGGCATTGCCGATAATAACTTCCGCAGCCAATCCGGCAAAGAATCGACACTCGTCAGGATATATCCGTCAGCCTCAGTGCCGAACCATTCTCCAGCCAGTCCATAGCTTTCTGCAACCTGCTTTACATTCAGTTTACCAGGTGGTATAAACAGCGAATCCGACTGCACTAACATGCGAATCTGGTGATCCGATGGTGAACCGATACCGGCTACCTGTAGCTCCTGTAAAGCATCTTTCCGGTTTAGACCGGATAATAATCTCACCATGCCCATTTATTGCGTTGGAATAGGAATATTCAGTTTGTCGAGACAATCCCGGATGCCTTTCATTGCCTCAATTACGTATACGTCTTCCTCACCACCCTTATTCGCAACACGATAGCGAAAGCGGGCCAGTGCTTTTTCATAATCACCCTGCTCGCGATAAATTGCGCCCAGGTAAAGATGTGCATCTAGATAGTCATCTATGTTGACTGCTTGCCTGAAATATTCGGCAGCTTCGTCATATCTCTCCAGCTTAAAGAGGGCAACCCCAAGGTTATACTTCAGAACGCCTTCCGGTGGAGAAAGAGAATCGGCTTTGCTAAAAGCGTGAAGAGCGCCTTCAAAATTTTGAATGGCATTATCAAATTTACCCTGCAGTACCCAGGTTCGGCTGGAATTCGGATTGATTGCGAGAGCCGTCTTCAAACGATCGCGCAGTTCCTCACCCGTCGCTGTTTCCAGATTTACGCGCGGGATCTGACGTTCGGCAAAGCGTTCCAGTATGGTCTCTTCGAAAGGACAGATCTCCAGAATCTGTCGCAGTATTGCCGTTTCGTCGGCAAAACCGAGGTCGCGATAGCGGGTCACGTGCAGACGCGACATACGAATGAGGATATCAAGGCTCATCGGGTTTAAGCCGTAACCGATTTCAAGCAGCTCTTCCGCATCGCTGTAAAACTCATCGAGCATAAAACTTTCAGCGGTCATAGCAATTAACAGATCATCGTTCACATCATTCTTCAGATTATCCTGCACCATTCGCAGCAGCTCACCGCGGGATTTATGCAGCAGCTGTTGCCAGGGGAGCTTCTTCTGATCCAGAGGATTTGTTCGCGTGGCTTCCTGCGGCGCTTTTTGGACTGCCGCACGCTTTACTTCATTGTAATGAAACCACTTCGCTACGTCCCTGTTTTGCGGCATTTGTGCGTGCAGCTGCGCTACCAGCTTTCCACTTTCTTCAAATTTTCCGCGGTAAAACAAACTCTTAACGCTCGTTAGCTGTCGAAGAGTCGGGTTAGACAATTCGATCCCCTCGCGCAGTGTGAAGGGTTCACCAAGAAGGTTCCTTAGGCTTTTTAGCACAGGACGCGGGTCATTCAGGTCCACATCCAAAACCGTCTCAGCAGCAGGTTCAGTGGAAGGTTCATCGTAGCGTTTTAACATCAGGGTCGGTTTACCACCCCGACGCTCAAGAGACATATAAGCATAAGGAAATACCGGGAGTCTACGCATCAGGCTATCCCATGAAGCCTTATTTTGCTCTACCGGTAAGTCATACGTCTCCAGCCAGCGTTGTTGTAATAAAACCTCATTACGATCCTGAAAAGGAGCGATGCCTTCTGCTACCATATCCTGCAAGTATTCAGAGAGCCAACTAAGTTCCGGATCGGCATTACTCGGCTGCACAATAGCCGCATAGCGATACATTTTTCCCACCGGAGGATTCGACATCCACCAAAACAAATAACCGGCCGTCATAACCAGCCAGATCCACAGAAAAAAGCGCTTAAAGTGTGAGGGAGTAAACAGGTCGTTATTTCGAGAGATGGAATATAGCGTTATAAAAATCAACAGTACCAGGAGCGCATACAGTCCCAGTCCGCCAGGCACATTGCCCGATAAATATTGATACAGTTCGTTCATTTAAGGCAATCCGTTTAAATCTTACCACGTGAGGTTTCGCAGATCGTTTGCATTCTTTTCCGATTCGTACCGCGCATACAGGTGCAAAGTTGAGTGGCTTTTGTTACCACCTTAACACCGATCGGTTCCAGGTGTTCTATTATAGCATCGGCAATTTGGGCCGTCAGGCGCTCCTGAATTTGTGGTCGACGAGCGAGATCATCTACCAACCTTGCAAAGGAAGAGAATCCCGCCACCCGATCCTTGGGCTGGTAGGTAATTTCCACCGTCCCAAAAAACGGCAACAAATGATGTTCACATACTGAATAAAACTCCAGGCGCCGAAGTTTTACTATACTGTCGCCGGGATCTTCATCCGGAAAAACACTTTTCAGATGCGGCGTAGCTTCCAGACCGGCAAATATCTCACCATACATTTCCGCAACGCGCTCCGGAGTTCTGTTTAAGCCTGGGCGATTTACATCCTCACCGATACCGGCGAGTATCAGTTCCACACCCTGCTTTATTTTGTCAAAATCCATATGAGCCTGAAGTATGAATTACAGTTCCTGTCTACCGATTCCATAGCGTACGTTCATTGTACCTCTGTCAGGAGAGCTACCGCACAGCTTTTATCAAGCATTTTTTATCATATGGAAACAGTAGACTGATCTTTTCTGAGGATGTAAACCCTACAGAATTAAAAAATAATAGATTATTGCCCCCAAAACCATCGGTTTTCATTTCTGTCATATAAAAAAACAGCCCTGCATCAAAATGATACAGGGCTGTAGAATGTAGTCACAGAAATCGGAGAGGTTTACTCTTTCGTTTCCTCATCCGGATCTGCTTCAGCAACATCGGTATCGCCGCTTTCCGGAGACGGGGCAGCGGCACCGTTTGTGTCTTTAGGACCAAAGGTAGCATATCGACGTCCTTTGGCTTTCTCAGGCAGTTCCTCGCCACGCATCAGCTTATCAATTTCTTCTGCATCCAGAATTTCCCGCTCCAGCAGAGCCTGGGAGATGGCATGAAGTGAATCGATATTTTCCTTAAGCAGCTTGGTTGTGCGCTTTTCCGCATTGTGGATAACACCGCGGATTTCTGCATCAATTTCCTGAGCCGTCTTCTCACTAAAATCGCGATGCGTCGCGATCTCACGTCCCAAAAAGATTTCTTCATCTTTTTTACCGAAAGCCAGTGGTCCGAGCTTTTCACTCATTCCCCACTCGGTCACCATACGGCGAGCTAGTTCAGTTGCACGCTCGATATCGTTTCCGGCACCGGTAGTGTAATGATCGAAGATCAACTTTTCGGCAACGCGTCCACCCATAAGCATACAGAGGCGGGTTTCGATATATTCTTTGGACATGGTGTAATTTTCATCTGTCGGTAAATAATGCGTTACACCGAGTGCGCGTCCGCGCGGAATAATCGTAACTTTATGCACCGGATCAGAGCCGGGAATCAGCTTTCCAATCAACGCATGACCCGCCTCGTGATAAGCGGTGCTTTTACGCTCGTCTTCCGTCATGATCAGGCTTTTGCGTTCCATACCCATCATGATCTTATCCTTGGCCATCTCAAAATCTTCCATAATCACCTTATCACGATCGGCGCGGGCGGCAAATAATGCTGCCTCGTTCACCAGGTTCGCGAGCTCGGCACCGGCCAGTCCGGGTGTTCCTTTGGCAATCACGGTTAGATCGACATGGGGATCGAGCGGAATCTTCTTGGTATGTACTTTCAAAATGCCTTCGCGTCCGCGAACGTCCGGGCGGTCGACTACAATTTGTCTATCGAAACGGCCGGGTCGCAGCAGGGCTGCATCCAGCACGTCCGGACGGTTGGTTGCGGCGATGATTATCACGCCTTCCTGCGTATCAAAACCATCCATCTCAACCAGGAGTGCGTTCAACGTTTGCTCACGCTCATCGTGTCCGCCACCTAAACCGGCACCACGCTGACGACCAACCGCATCAATCTCATCAATAAAGATAATACAGGGGGCATTTTTACGTCCCTGGTCGAACAGGTCACGGACCCGGCTGGCACCAACACCAACGAACATTTCTACAAAGTCGGCACCGCTCATCGAGAAAAACGGCACGCCGGCCTCGCCGGCTACGGCACGGGCAAGCAGTGTTTTACCCGTTCCCGGGGGGCCGAGTAACAGCGCTCCCTTGGGAATCTTGCCGCCCAGCTTACTAAACTTGCCGGGGTTTTTAAGAAACTCAATAATTTCTTTCAGCTCTTCCTTTGCTTCGTCGCAGCCTGCAACGTCGCTGAAGGTTACGCGGGTTTCATTTTCCATCAGCATTCGCGCTTTGCTTTTACCGAAGGAGAAAATGTTTTTACCGCCACCTCCACCCTGCATGCGTCGGAAAATAAAGATCCAGATTCCGAGCAGCAGAAGCCAGGGAAGGAATTGAGCAATGACTTCCAGCCACTGCTGGGAACCCTGCACAAACTTGATATCGACCTGCTTTTCTTCCCAAAGCGCGATCATATCTTTGTCTACATAAGGCAGGATTGTCTTAAACTTATTGTAGTAGACTGTCTTGCCGTTTGCGAGTTCTTCGGCCTTGTCTTCCTTCAGCTGGCCGATAAACTCCTTAATATCTTCGCGAACGCTTACCTCACCGGAATGGATATCACCGCTTTCCAGAAATTCCATGTACTGGCTAAAAGGAATTTCCTTTTGGCTGTTATCCGTCGGAGGATAAAGAGTTGCAAAAAGTGCGATCAGCAGAAAAAGTGCAATCCAGAACAGAATGCCCCGGGAACCTTTTTTCCACTGAAAATCGTCATTTTTCCCGTTATCATCATCGGGTGGACGATTTTTATTAAATCCATTGTCACTCATTGATTCACCGCCATATATATGATAGTTATTCTTTCAACTGATAAATTGCGCAGGTATTGCGTTTCAGCTGCTTATAGTCCAGCCCGTACCCCACAACAAACTTGTCGTCGATAGTAAATCCGACATAGTCGATATCAAGATCGACCTTTAAGGTACCTTTCTTCATCAGTAATGATACAAATTTAAGCGACGCAGGTTTCATGCTTTTGATGCGCCTCATTAAATACTGAACAGAAAGTCCAGAATCTACGATGTCTTCCACCACAATAACGTCGCGGCCATGTAAATCCGCGCTAAAATCTTTTATCATGGTTATCTGTCCGGATGATACCCGCTCGTTGCCATAGCTGGAAATTTTAATAAAGTCTATTTCACAATCGATAGAAAGTTCTTTTATCAGATCTGTCAAAAATAATACGGCCCCGTTGAGCACACCAACAAAAATCGGTGCCTTACCGGCATATTCTTTTGATAATTCCGCGGCCAAATCGGCTGTCCGCTGCTTTAACTGCTCTTCAGAAATAAGTACTTCAAATTCCAGATCATCAATTGTTAGCGTTTTTTCAGTCTTCATACCCGCTCGGTTTTTACGTGAATTATTTGGCTCGTGTTTTGGGTTATTTTAAATTTCTCGCTGATTCGCTGACCTGGAACTGCAACAATATCGTCTCCCGACTGCAGTACGAGGCTGCTATCTTTTGGAAGGAAGAGCTTTTTCTCGTCTTTGAGAAAGTCTTTAACTCTTTTATCTTGCTTCATCCCCAACGGTTGAAAACGATCTTCGGCTTTCCAGGTTCTTAAAATCAGGGGAAACTGGATTTTTGCTGCATCCAGTTTTTCAATAGAGACATCATCAGTGCGGGACGGACTTGAATCATGATCCGCAAAAATGGTTATTGCAATACCGGGTGGCTTAAATTCATAGCGACGGTCAGGCAAAATTTCCTCATAAAGTTTATGCCGGGGCTGCTGCCCTGCGATGTACAACTCTCCGGATTGTACGTGCGCAAAAACGTGTCTTGACAACCAGAATCGCCTGCCGCGTGGCTTATTCAGCCAGTTAGAGAAATCCTGAAACCAGTTAAATGACAGTTTTTCAGCCTGTCCGGAAATCAGGAGAATGCAGTGTTCCAGCAGTTTGAGCCGGTTCCTTGAAAAATACCTTCGATAGCGAGGTATTTCAAGTCGAATTTTATTTTCAAACTCGTTAAATTCCAGCGTCTTTAGCGCTTCAGAAAGATCATTATCGGCTTCAGAAAGCCATTCCTGCAAAGCAAGCCCCGAGCGCAAGAGCGTTTCCTTACGAAATCGACCTGCATTGGCCTCCATATATGGGATGATCAAATGCCTGATTCGGTTACGTAATAAACGTAAATCATTGTTGGAGCTATCTTCCCGCCAGTCAAGCGCATTTTGTTTCGCATACGCTTCTATCTGCTTGCGGGTTGCGAAGAGCAGCGGTCTGATAAAACGGCCTCTCCGAACGCGGATGCCGGCAAGTCCATCCAGCCCGGTTCCGCTTAGGAGGTGCATTAAAACGGTTTCTGCGTGATCATCCAGATGATGCGCAGTAGCAACAGCATCTGCGGAATGTTCTTTCACACAGGCTTCAAAACAGTCATATCGGGCAGACCGGCCGGCTTCTTCGAGGCTCAGACCTTTCTCTTCCGCTATCGCAGCAACGTCTCTTCTGTAGGCATAGAAGGGCAGACCCAGCGACTCGGCGACATCCGCAACAAAAGCTTCATCCTCATCCGCCTCAGTTCCGCGCAGCATGTGATTTACATGTACAACACCCAACTGGAGGTTGAGCATTGGCTGCCAGTCCAGAAATAACGCCAGCAGCACCATTGAATCAAGGCCACCGCTAATAGCCAGCAGGACGCGCTCATTTTCATTAATGAGCGAATGCTGCCGGATAAAGCGTAAAAAATGATGTTTCAGTGATTGCTTCATAGAGCATCGGAGGGAAAAATTGTGGCGGCACAGGGATTCGAACCCCGGACACGTGGATTATGATTCCACTGCTCTAACCAACTGAGCTATGCCGCCCTTTACTGTCCTATCAAAACATTGGATTCAATAAGACAGAGCGCAATGTTAATATCTGGAAACGCTTCATGCAAGCATTACTTGTAAAAAATAATATTTTCAAAAAGGGACGATATTACAAGCTGCTTACAGACACGTATTCAATTTTGATAAACTGGTTATGAATATCTTTTTTACCTTCACCAACAATATAGGATTGGCAATTTTTCAACGAATTCTTGGTGTCGTCAAATTTTGCACCGGCCCACTTGCCGCACAGCGTAATATTAAAAATCATTTTCATATTCTTAAATTCACAGGCGTTAGCACCTTCACAGTTGTTACACTGCCAGTCCTGATGGGTTTTATCTTCGCATTCCGTATCCGTTTCCAGCAGCGTCACCTGATTCTTCAGGTTTTTACCCGTCCATTTCTCCGGCATCGGGTTCGCACTGAGTGGACCATGTTCTCCACGAACCTCTTCATCCGGCGCCCAGTAATAGAACGTCATCTTGTTGCTTTCCCAAAGACAGGCAAAGGTTCCTTCGACTGAATCGACATCATAGGGCTTGCCGCTACAGCCCGGGTTGGGATCAAGTGGATTCGAATTCGCGCAGTTAATGATTTCACCATCGCTATTCCATTCCGAGTCGCACATTTGCGGACAGGTATGAATGGTATTGTGAACCGTCTTAATACCATTAATGGTCTCAATTATGTCAATTTCTCCGGCGCTGGGCCAATCTGTTGAGTTTACAGCCGTTCGGGTATTGTAAAAACGACCGACTCCGGAAAATTTATCCAGATCATCATCTACAGCAACCCGACCTTCTGTTTTGTAGAGCCACTCATCTTCGATGCTGCCATTTAACCACCAGGCCGGCCAAACACCTTTTGCAGAAGGAAAACGGCCTTTATAAACAAACAGCAGGCGCTCGGTTTTATCGTTTAAGTTGTAGTATGCCTTCGACGTCAGACGAAATGAATCAAAGCTACTACCGTCATTACGATCTTTTATATAGAGGTAAAGACCATCGTTCTTTTCCACCTTCATCATATCTTTGTTCACCCACTTCATACGGTCGTAGACAATATTACCTTCTGTGGGATCATCATGAGGGTAGGTTGTGAAAAACTGTTGCTCCACATCTGACATTTCATAAGAGTTATTTGTAAAGTCCAGCTTAAAAAATCTGTTTTCCATAGCTTCAACTGCTGAGGGCATTGCTTCCTGTGCTCCTATAGTTAGGCTAAATAATAAGCAGCATATGATTATCAGGATGTTTTGGATTTTGTGCATACGATACTCCACAGGTTGGGTTAAACGGAGTTGCGATTTCAGGGCAGTTTCTCATAATGGATCGGCAATAGACCGGTTTTTAAATATAGAATGCAGACATGAAAAAACCAATGCCCGGAAGGTAGATGTGCAGAAAAGAAGAAAACTTAAGTGGCTAAAATAAAAAAGTGCAGCTTGAAGGCTGCACTTTTTTTTGTAGCGGGGGCAGGATTTGAACCTGCGACCTTCGGGTTATGAGCCCGACGAGCTACCAAGCTGCTCCACCCCGCGATGTAATAGGGAGGCAAATATAGCATGCCCCCGGTGCATTGTCAACATATAAATGAAGATATTTTTATTTTATTTCAAACGAGCTGTTTTTTATCTGTTCATAACCGACAGTATGTGATCCATTAACCCTTTCGGGTCTTCAGGTACTACCTCAGCAGCAACAACGGCAAACCTGGCAGAGAGTATTTCATTTCCCTGAATAAGCGGCCGGATCTTAACAGCATCCTTCTCCGTAATGAACAGCTTACTAATGTCTTGCATTTTAGCCTTATTCACAGCGCTTTCCAGTTCGCTGATCTTAAACGAATGATGATCCGGAAGGTTGAATCGCATTGCAACGTCATATCCGTTACTTTGTAAAGATTGAATAAAGTGTCCGGGATTAGCTATACCGGTAAAAACTCCGATACGCTTTACCTTTTCCGGCAGTAAAGTCCCATCCAGAGATTCAGGTTCCGATAATACATAAAGTAGTTTTTGAACGGATGAATCTGTTTGCGTATAGCGGGCGGCTTCTTTTTTAACCAACGCAAGTTGTTCCGACTGTTTTTCCCATTTGCTGAGCAAAACGATAGTTGCTGCAGCCAGACGCGCCTTACTGTCTCGCAGATAGCTAAACGGCAATAGAAAGGGGTGAGCATACCAGCGGGAAACATCTATGGTACAGATATCCAAATCGCGATAAAGTTGACGGTGCTGCATACCGTCGTCAAGCAAGATACAATCCAGCTCGCAGGCCTGCAGCAGAGCAGTACCGGCTTCAAAGCGATTGGCAGCGATTCCCATACCACCTTTCGTTATCGCTTTCCACAGTTCCATCGGCTCGTCACCTGCTGTTGCGGGTGTCGGCTTTGCCTCTCCACCACTCACAAACGTCAGCGTATCGGATGATTGGCGTCCATACCCACGAGACAAAACGCCCACCCGCAGACCTTTTTCCTGTAAGGCCTTGATCAAAAAGAGGGTCAGGGGTGTTTTACCCGTCCCTCCGGCCTGAATATTTCCAATAGAAATTACTGGAACGGGTAGTTTCCTGCTAACCAAAAGCCCTCTATCATAAGCGAGGTTGCGCAGACGAATAATCCATAAGTGTATCAATCCGAAGGGCAAAAGAAGCCAGCGCAACCAAATGAGACTTTTAAACATTTCTTTCCATCTTCTAACAATCAAACTGTTCTGAAAAAGACATATTTTTCAATATATGAATTAAAGTACATCTGAACGCAACCTTTCAGCCGAAAATCAGTCTTATTGAAGAGAATACCCTTTGGAAAATAAGCAATCCGTAAATATTACCTCTGAAATGTAAATTTGTGTAAAAATAATTTAAATATGAAAACTTCTGATTGCTTCTCCCGTAGGGTAGATGTAACATTTATTTGATAAATCTAAAAACAGGAATTCCAGCGAAATGAAACACTTACTTACACTGTTGACCGTCTCTTTACTGGCAGTTTTTTTTACAGGCTGCGATGTGCAAACCTCCAATGCCAGTGAAAACAGCGGCGAGTCTGCTGATACAACAGCTGTGGCGGAAAACAACTCGGATAAATCAGATAATAACGAGAATAAAGGTCCGGCACTGTCTCGTAAAGAGTTTGAGAAGCAAACCGGAGGCAATAGTGCAATCCCGGTTGAGGTAACGCCGATTACACTTGGCGATATTTCAAGCTCTCTGGTGTATAGTTCCACGCTGGAAACCGAACAGACGGTCGATGTATTTTCCCGGATCGGTGGACTCGTAGTAGCCGTCTATGTCCAGGAAGGCGACAGGGTTCGCAAGGGACAGCGACTGCTTCAAATTGAAAAAGACGAATACGAGTTAAGCGAACAAAAAGCCAAGCTGGACTATGAGACAGAGAAGGTCAAGTTTGAGCGCTTTAAAGCCCTGCAGAATCAGGATCTTCTGAGCGAAGAAGAATTTGAGAACGCCCGCCTGGTAATGCGCCAAGCAGAGATCGCCTGGAAGCAGGCTGCACTGAACCTGAAGCATACGACCGTTACCGCGCCTATCTCCGGTTATGCCGGTGACCGACCGGTGAGACTTGGTGATCGCATTCAAACCTCGACACAACTTCTTTCCATTGCGAATCTGGAAGACAAAATTGTTCAGGTTTATGTACCGCAGAATGAATTTACCCGCACCTACAAAAACCAGAAAGCCGTCATTACTTCAGATGTAGTGCCGGGCGTTCGCCTGGATGGTTTTGTAAAACGTATCAGCCCGATTATTGATTCTCAGAGCGGTACGTTTAAAGTTGTGCTGGGCGTGAAAGACACTAAAAATCAGCTTCGTCCGGGTATGTTTGTCTCAACACGCCTTGTTGTAGACACCCATAGCAATACGCGACTGATTCCCAAGACTGCTCTCGTTTATGAAAATGAACGCACCTTTTTCTATGTAGCGAATGAAGAAAGTGCACAGCGCATTTTACTTGAAAAGGGATTCGAAGATGCTGATAAGGTAGAGGTTCTTAATGAACTGGATCCGGGTACGATGGTTGTTGTTCTCGGACAGAACGGCTTAAAGGACGGTAGCAAAATAAAGATTACTAATGAAAAGTCTTACTCCTGGCAGCCCCCTACCTCAAACGCACTCTCAGCGAATACGCAATAAATTAAGACGATCATTGAGCCGGTAAAAAACTACCGGCTCAGTTCCGCAGTATCACATATTTCTCCGCACTGCAAGATAACAGGATCACTCAAGCATGAAGAATCAAAAAGTCAGCGACCACAGTTTTTTTCGCTTCACAACCAATCGCCCGGTCGGCATTACCATGATCACTATCGGGATCATCATTTTCGGCTTCATTTCATATGGCCGACTGGCCCTGAACCTGATGCCGGACATTACTTATCCGTCACTAACGGTACGCACTGCATTTGAGGGTGCAGCTCCGGAAGAAGTAGAAACATCTATTTCCCGGCCTATTGAAGAGGCACTCGGAGTCGTTTCCAAACTGGTAAACATCACATCTATCTCCAAAGCCGGACAGTCCGACGTCATTCTGGAATTCAATTGGGATGCGGACATGAGCGAGGCAATCAGTGAAGTTCGCGAAAAGCTGGATCGCGTTTTCCTCCCGGCCGACACGGATAAGCCCCTGATACTCAAATACGATCCATCTCTGGACCCAATATTACGTCTTGGCATTGCCGGGAGCGGTGATCTTTTCTTTGAACGCTATTTGGCAGAGGAACAGATTAAGCGCGCATTGGAAACCATTCCCGGAGTCGCTTCTGTTCGTGTAAAGGGTGGTTATGAAGAAGAGATTCGCGTAGAGCTGGATGAACAGAAAATCACCCTGATCGGGCTGGATATACAGCAAATTCGCCAGCGACTGGCCCAGGAAAACATTAACCTCGCCGGTGGTGAGCTTAAAGAGGGTCAGACCGAATACATTGTGCGCACCTTAAACGAATTTCGCACGATTGAAGAAATTCGCGAACTTAAGCTAGCCAATGCACAAGGTAGAGAACTAAGATTAGCAGATCTTGGGCGGGTGTATCGCACCTTTAAGGAAAGGCAAATTGTTACCCGGCTGAACACCAAGGACATGCAGCAGGATGGCCAAACCGAGGTTCCGGAAAGTGTGGAGCTTGAGGTCTACAAGGAAGGTGACGCCAATATTGTAGAGGTGGCTGAACGTGTTCGCGAACGTGTTTTTGGAACCGAGGCACAACTTGCATGGGTCGCAGAGAACAAATCCGAGGATAAGGATAAAGACAAAGGATCAGAAGAAGGCGGTGGCGGTCAAGGTGGTCCCGGTGGACGTGGAGCCAATATGATGGAACGCGCCATGACAAATTTTATCGCCTATGGCTTGCCGGACAATTTGAAGATTGCTCTGCTAAGCGACCAGTCCGTTTTTATTAAAAACTCTATCGATGAAGTGAAGAACACAGCGGTCATCGGGGGTATTCTGGCGATTCTGGTTCTGCTATTCTTTTTAGGTAACCTGTCCAGCACGGTTATTGTTGGACTGGCCATTCCCATTTCTATCGTTGCAACATTTACGCCGATGCGCCTGTTCGACGTTTCGCTAAACATTATGTCGCTGGGAGGACTGGCACTCGGAATCGGAATGCTGGTAGATAATTCTATCGTGGTTATCGAAAGCATCTATCGCTGTCGTGAAGAGGGAGACAGCATTGTCGACTCGGTAGTGCGAGGGACAGGAGAGGTAGGCGGAGCCGTTACGGCATCGACATTAACTACAATCGCGGTATTCTTTCCAATGGTTTTTGTGCAGGGAATCGCCGGACAGATTTTCGGCAACCTGGCATTAACCGTTGTGTTCTCGCTTCTGGCATCACTGGTCGTGGCATTGTTCTTTATTCCCATGCTGGCGTCAAGAGAGTTTAATCTGCCGGTTAGCCAGAATGCGATCGGAACTCCTAAAGAATTTTTTACGAAAACTGATTTTTGGACAACCTTTACCAACAGCCTGCGTTGGGGCTCCGAACGCTGGAGTAATGCCAGTTTTCTATCGCTGATCTGGCTTGCGCCGCTATTGCTCATCGGACTGGTCTATATTCTTATTCGCCTGGCGCTACAATCCGTATTCGCCGTAGCAAGATTGGTATTTACCGGTGGTGCTACCATGGCAATGGGTATAGCAGGACTTATAGCATTTGGCTGGCAAAAGGTGGTATTTCCCTTTATCAACATTTTTATCGGCTTTTTTAACAAGGCACTGGATTCCATTAGCCGCAGTTACGCCAACGTGATTTCCCGAGCCCTGGAAAATAGGCAGGGCGTGTTAATGATGGCATTAATTCCTTTTCTGCTGGCAATCTTTGTTCTACTTCCCAGACTGGGCAGTGAATTGATACCGGAAGTACGCCAGGGTGAGTTTAATGTTGAGCTAACGCTACCGGTCGGAACACCGGTTGAAACGACAGCTGACATCATTCGCCCTATAGAGGATTTGATTCTTGCTCATGAAGATGTTGCTCAAATAGCAACTGTGGCAGGTGTAGATATTACGAAAGTATCAGATTCAGAATCTGGTGAACATACTGCGAAAATCACGGTGAACCTGGTTGAGTCAAATGACCCGGCAGCACTGGAAGAAAAAGTGTTAAGCTATGTTCGCAGTGAGATTTCCAACTATAGCGGCATTGTATATAATATCTCCCGACCGGTATTGTTCAGCTTTAAAACACCGATTGAAGTAGAAATTCAGGGGTATAACCTGGCTGGTCTGGCTGATGTTAGCCGAGACGCAGTTAGAGAGCTGGAAAAGGTAGACGGCCTTACCGACGTTAAATCCAATTTACAGCGCGGTAATCCGGAAGTACAGATCATCTATGACCGTGAGAAGCTGTCCTTTTACGGATTGAATATCCGGACAGTAGCTGAACTGGTACGCAACAAGGTACGGGGTGATGTTGCGACACAGTTTAAGAAAGAAGATCGCCGCATCGACATTCTGGTTCGGGTACGTGATGAAGATAAGGCAACCTTATCCGACCTGAGGCGTCTGAACGTGAATCCCGGTGGCGAGGTACCGATTCCACTGGAAAGCGTGTCGCGAATCGAGATCAACGAAGGCCCCAGCGAGATACGCCGTATTGACCAGGAACGTTCAGCCGTGATCCTGGCGAATATCGAGGGCCGGGATCTTTCCAGCGTCAGCGATGATGTATTCGCCGTAATGCAAAACATGGATCTGCCTGAAGGGTTTAACTTTACTATCGCCGGTCAGAATAAAGAAATGGAAGTATCGCTGGGAAGTCTGCAGCTGGCATTACTGCTGGCCATCTTCCTGGTGTATATTGTAATGGCTTCACAGTTTGAGTCATTTATCCATCCCTTTGTGATTCTTTTTACCGTGCCGTTCGCGTTAATTGGGGTTATTCTGGTTCTCTGGCTACTGGGAATTCCGCTGAACATCATGGTCTTTCTCGGATTGATAATGCTTGCCGGAATTGTAGTAAACAATGCCATCGTTTTGGTAGATTACATCAACCAGATGCGACGCAAAGGCCTGGAGAAACACGACGCTATTAAAGCTGCCGGTATGGCACGTCTGCGTCCGATTTTAATGACGACGGCAACCACCGTGCTCGGTCTGCTACCGATGGCATTAGGACTCGGTGAAGGTGCAGAGATTCGCACGCCGATGGCGGTAACGGTTATCGCCGGTTTGATTAGCGCAACGTTCTTAACGCTGATTGTAACACCGACTGTCTATGCCATTTTTGACAGAAGTGAAATCGAAGTCGAAGTTGAAGATACTGCAAGCGATGCCGATCCGGCTATTAGCGGAGCATAGTTAGATATAAAGTACGAAGATGTCAAGCTGACTTAATTGAGTAATCAGTTTTTAAGACCTGCTCAAAATTAGTAAGTAAACATATTTGAAATGCGTGGGAATGAATAATTCCCTTCTTCCGGTAGGGCGGAAGAAAAAAGTTAGCAGCGCCGCAAGGCGTTTATAAAGAGGTTATTTTATGAGTAAGCCATCTTTTTTACCCAATCTGGCCGTAAAGCGCCCGGTAACAATCGTTGTGACGCTGTGTGCCATCCTGGTTATCGGAGCGATTTCATATCTGCGTATTCCTATCGAGCTACTGCCGCAGGGATTTACCGCGCCTTTCCTCGGCGTTTGGGTTAGCTATCCGAATGCCAACCCGGAGGAAGTGGAAGAGCAAATTGCCCGACCGGTGGAAGAGCAGGTTCGTACCATTAACGGCGTCGATAGGGTTGAAACCTACAGCCAACAGAATGGCGTCTGGACCTGGCTGGAACTGGATCACGACACCGATCCGGATGATGCCTACGACCAGTTACGTGATCGAATGGAGCGCGTCCGTGCGGTATTACCGGACGATGTCGATCGCTACTGGCTACGCAAGTTCGGACAGAACGATCCGCCGATCATCTTTCTTTCGGTATCGTATCCGGAAGGCATGCAGGATCCGTTTCACCTGGTTGAGAATTATCTGAAGCGCCCCATAGAACGGATTGACGGCGTTGCCAATATTGAGATCTTCGGCACCGATGAGAAAAGCATCCAGATTAGACTGAATCAGGATAAAATTAAAGCCCATCGCCTTAATATGTTCGAAGTTATTCAGGAGATGCAGCAGGATAACTTTGCGATGTCTTCAGGTTGGGTATTTGAGGGAGACAAAAAGTTTGTCGTTAGATCGGTAGCGCGCTTCGATGACCTGGAAGCAATAAGAAGTCTACCAATTAACAAACTCGGCATTACGGTTGGCGATATTGCTGATGTTTCCTTCGACGTTACCGAACGCACCTGGACACAAACTATTGACGGTGGACCAGGCGTACTGATTGAGATATTTAAGGAATCGCTGGCCAATACCGTAGACATAAGCCGGGAGCTTAGCACAATCCTGGAAGAGGATATTGCCAATCACCCGGCTCTTGCCGACCTCGACATAAACTTGATCTTTGTGCAGGGAGAATACATCGAAGAGGCCGTGAACAATTTACGTGACACTGCTCTCTGGGGTGGCTTTTTTGCTATTCTGATTCTCTTGCTGTTTCTACGTAATATCCGCATGACCATCATCATGATGTTCGCAATTCCACTCTCAATCCTGATTGCTCTGATATGCGTTTACTTCATCGGCTGGACGCTGAATGTGATTACGATGATGAGTATTATGATCAGCATTGGAATGGTGGTAGACAACGGCATCGTGGTGCTGGAAAATATTTACCGGCGCCGGAGTGAGGGAGAAGATCCCAAAACCGCCTCTGTTTTCGGTGCCAGTGAAGTAAATCTCGCCATCATCATGGCAACCATGACTACCGTAATGGTATTCGTTCCGATTCTATTAATTGAGGGTAGCGGTTTCGCATTCTACATGCGACGTATCGGACTGCCGGTAATCTTCGCTCTGGCAGGTTCGCTTTTTGTTGCCTTGGTGTTAATCCCTCTGGCTACCAGTTACTTTTCCACTGATGGGTTGGCTAAAGAAAGTAAATTAATTAGCTGGATGAAGTCGATTTATGTCGGCCTGCTTGATAAAGCACTGAATAACCGCATGAATATCGTTATGCTGGCGATACTCATCATGTTTATGACGGTACAGTTTATTGGCATGGTTCCCAGTTCCGGGGATAGCGACGGTGGTCCGAACGATGTCAATTTAATGTTTGATCTACCCGGACACTTTTCACAGGAAGATGCCGCTAACTTTTTCAAAGAAGTGGAAGATACGGTCCGCGCTCATTCTCATAAATACAACATGAAAGCGATGACCACCGGTTATCGGCAGAACTTTGGCCGAACAAGACTTCATTTAAACCAACCGCCAAGGGCACAGTGGTATGACGTGCTTTGGGAAGGTGCACAGAACCTTGCTGGTATTGAAGTCGAAAAACCAATGACTCAGGAAGAGGTGCTGGAAGATCTGAAAAAACGAGTTCCCAGTAAACCCGGAGTACGGTTCCGCACTTCCTGGTTTGGCGCAAGCAGCAGGGATGCCGGCTCTGTATCCATTATGGTGTATGGTGACGATACCGGCAAGCTGGAAGAAATAGCCGAAGAGGTTGAACGTCGCATGAAGCTGATCGAAGGCGTTATTAGCGTAGAATCGGGCAGTGAGGCCGGTAGCGACGAGATCCTTATTAACGTAGATCGGGAAATTGCCACACGTAACGGTATTAATGCAGACCAGATTGCCTACACCTTGCAGTATGCGGTGCGTGGTATGACCCTCTCGCGGGTTCAGGCAACCGATCGTGAAATAGATGTACGCGTCCAGTTCCGCCAGGAGGATCGCGAGAACCTGATGCAGCTAAAGAACATGACCTTCATCAGCAATAACGGCCAGGCCGTTCCACTTGATGCTCTGGCGGAGTTCCAGATTCAGAAAGGTTTTGGCCAAATCGGACGCGAAAACGGTAAAACGTTTATCAGCATTACGGCAAAAACAACATCTGAAGATGTCGAAGACCTTCGTACACAAATCAACGGCATTATGAATTCATATCCACTCCCCTACGGCTACAGCTGGAGCCCGGGAAGTCGCTTCCGCAGCTTTGATGATGATCAGGCTGCTTTCGCTGAAGCACTGATGTTATCAGTGATTTTTATTTACATCCTGATGGCAATTCTGTTCGAATCGACTTTTATTCCGCTTTCGATTCTTATATCGATTCCGCTTTCGTTCTTTGGTGCCTTTATGATGTTGGCGATTACAGGAACCTCGGCAGATATTATGGCTAATATCGGAATCGTTATTCTGGTCGGGGTAGTTGTAAATAACGGTATTGTATTGTTGGATATGGTTATCCGGCGTAGACGGGAAGGCTTTAATCGTTATGAAGCGATTATTGAAGCCGGGAAACACCGTTTCCGTCCGATTTTAATGACCAGCTTTACCACCATTTTCGGATTACTTCCGATGGCGCTGGGCACCGGTAATCTCATCGGTATTCCCTATGCTCCAATGGGAAGAGCGATCGTTGGCGGCATGCTCACCAGCACAGTCCTCACGCTGATTATCGTGCCGGTATTCTATTCCCTGTTCGATGACCTGTCTATACACATGTATCGCATTATGACATGGTTGAAAAACTTCGGCAGGCGGCCTGTAAGCGATGGCAATCCTGCTGCACTTTCCAGCACTGAGAAATAATCAAATTTCTGTAGCCCCGCAAAGCTTTGCGGGGCTACAGAAATTCCCTTTCCCTCCCATGTGCCGAATCCCACAAAAATATTGAAAATACCTGATAACTTCTCTACCTTTCAGGCTCTATTATTGTAGAAGCGTGTCGATACTATAGCAGATACGCAATACGATTTGCCAAAGAACTATTCCCAACTATAAAAACCGAAGAGTGAATTATGAAAACAGCCAAGCAAATTCGCCGGGAATTCATTGAATTTTTTGAAAAGAAAAAAGATCACACCTTTGTACCCAGCTCACCGGTAGTCCCTCATGACGACCCAACGCTCTTATTCATCAATGCCGGAATGAATCAGTTTAAAGATGTTTTTCTGGAAACCGGTACTCGTCCCTATAAACGTGCTGCAAACTCCCAAAAGTGTATTCGCGTAAGCGGAAAACATAACGACCTTGAAGAAGTAGGTCACGATACCTATCATCACACCTACTTTGAAATGCTCGGTAACTGGTCATTCGGTGATTATTTCAAAGAAGACGCCATCAAATGGGCCTGGGAATTATTAACCGAAGTTTGGGGCATTCCGAAAGAACGTCTATACGCTACTGTTTTCGGTGGAGATGAAGGTGATGGCCTGGAAGCAGACGTAGAAGCTGAAAAGCTTTGGGCTGAGGTGACCGATATCAATCCGGATCACATCATCCGCTGCGGAAAGAAAGACAACTTCTGGGAAATGGGCGAAACCGGTCCCTGTGGTCCCTGCTCTGAGGTGCATATCGACTTAACCCCGGACATGTCCGGTAAGGACCTGGTAAACGGTGACTCCCCGCTGGTTATGGAAATCTGGAACCTGGTTTTCATCCAGTATAATCGCGTTAAAGGTGGTGCTCTGGAAAAACTGCCGGCTCAGCACGTCGATACCGGAATGGGATTTGAGCGTATTGTTGCGGTTCTGCAGGACAAGAAATCCAATTACGATACCGATGTCTTTACACCGATCCTCGATAGCATTGGCAAGCTGGTTGGTTTGGAATACGACAAGGCAACCGAAGAGCAGCAAATCGTTTTTCGGGTTATTGCCGACCACGTTCGCATGCTAACCTTCTCAATATCCGATGGTGCCATGCCGTCGAACAGTGATCGTGGCTATGTGCTGAGACGCCTGCTGCGAAGAGCGGCACGCTATGGACGCAAGCTGGATATGAAGGATCCGTTCATTTACAAAATTGTAGAAACCGTTGTCGATGTAAATGGAGAGGCCTTTCCGGAGATCGTGGACAAAGCAGATTACGTCATGGAAGTGATCAAATCTGAGGAAGAAAGTTTTAATAAAACGCTGGATAGAGGCATTGAGCTTTTCAACAGCCTCGTTTCCGAGCTTAAGTCGAAGAATACGAAAACAATTCCAGGCAGTGATGCTTTTAAATTGTATGACACCTTCGGCTTCCCGCTGGATTTAACGCGCGTTATGGCTTTTGAGCAGGATATGGATGTAGACGAAGCTGCTTTTGAGGCTGAGATGAATCAGCAGAAAGAGCGCGGACGCGCTGCCGGCAAATTTAGCATGCAGGAAGATGAGAAGCTGGATTGGACCGTCTTCAGCGATGGTGAAACCGAGTTCGTCGGTTATGACGAGCTGGAAATCAGCACTTCCATCCGTAAATGGGCACAGCATGGCGATCACGTTCACGTTGTTCTGGAAAAAACGCCATTTTATGCAGAGTCCGGTGGACAAGTTGGTGACCAGGGCATCCTTCAGGGCAAGGGCTTTCAAATTGAGGTTACGGATACCCGCAAGGTTAACGATGAAAATGTAAGCATTGGAACGCTGAGTGGTTCTATCGGTGAAGATGCTTCTGTGGATGCACGTGTCGATACAGCCCGACGCACGCCGACGCTTTATAATCATACTGCGACTCACCTGCTTCATGCAGCATTGCGCAATGTGCTAGGCGATCATGTCCAGCAGGCTGGTTCCCTAGTAGCTCCGGATGGGCTACGATTCGACTTTACGCACTTCAAAAAAATTGAGCCGGAAGAGCTGGAAAAGATTGAGCTGATTGTGAATGGCAAAATTCAGGAGAACATGCCGGTCACAACCTACACCAGCAGCTTTGATGAAGCCAAAGCCAAAGGCGCAATGGCGTTATTCGGCGAAAAATATGGTGACGTTGTGCGCGTAGTAGATATTGCCCCGTTTAGCGTAGAACTATGCGGAGGCTGTCATGTGAAGGCTACCGGAGAAATCGGTCCCTTTATCATCGCCCAGGAAAGCAGCGTAGCTGCCGGCGTGCGTAGAATTGAGGCACTTACAGGACCGGAAGCAACACGTTACATGCTGGAGCGCCGTGACATTGTAAGCAAGCTGGAACAGCAGCTAAATGCGCCCGCAGCGGAGCTGGTCGATCGCGTACAAAACCTGCAGGAGAAAACCCGACAGGCTGAACGGGACCTACAAAAGCTGCAGGCTGGTCAGATCATCGACCGTGTAGACGAGTTTATTGACGGAGCCGAAAAAATCGGCGACGTCTCACTTATTATCGAAGAGTTCGAAAACGTTGAAGTAGACATGCTGAAGCAGGTTGGCGATACCCTTCGCCAGAAGTCAACACAGACCGTTGGCTTTTTGGTAAATAAGGCGGATGGCAAAGTGAACTTCGTCTGTGCCGTAACAGATGATCTGATTAAAGATCGCAGTCTTAAGGCGGGTGACTTAATCCGTGAAGCAGCGAAGATGGCTGGAGGAGGTGGCGGCGGACGCCCGCATCTGGCGACAGCCGGTGCAAAGGATGCAACCAAGCTACCGGATGTTTATGAATTTCTTCGTTCTAAACTGAACTAATTTTTATAGTCTCGCCAGTCTGCAGCCAAAGCAGACTGGCGTTTTTTTAAACACTTGTCCATTTTTTCAACACCCATCACATACACATGACGGAATTATCGTCATTTTTTTATACTTTCTACGCAAGTTTTCCTGAAGAGTGCCGACTATTTATATAGTACGCCAACAAATCATGCCCCCACTCCCCTCTAACAGGGTGATTGCAAATGGCGTTCATTTTTACGGCAAAGTTTCAGCTCTATTTTAAGTTCAGGCACTATGACAGAAAAACGCGTATCGTTTCTCCTGCTTTCGGAAAATCCGAATCGCAAGAAACAGCTTTCTGCTATCTGCCAGGATACGGATTTTCAGATCTACGATCCTGAAATGCTAGCAGGAGAGAGGCTGCCCGCTAAACCATTGCTCATTGTCGATGCCGGAATGCCAGTGCACGACATGCAGAAAAAGCTCAACAAAATCCGAATGGAATATCCGGAACTGCATACTGCCCTATGGACTGATGGCAATGAAGACAAGGTTGCATCTATGTATTCAGGAAACGATTTTGATTACCTGCTCTTTGATCCGATTTCCAGTGAACGGCTGGACGTATTGGAAGCCCAGTATAACCACTGCATGCTGAAAAAGCATGAAATGGAAGTGGCGAATAAAGAAGCAGCGTTGCAGCTCGATTACTACAAGGCCCTTCTGGATAACGGCACAGAAGCGGTCGTTGTGTTAAACGAGGACTTCAAAATCAAATACTGCAATAAAATGCTCAGCGAATTGATTCATCAGGATACAGAAGAATTAACCGGCCAAAATATGCAGGAGTATCTGGAAGACGGGTTTAAAGTCCTTCATCATGTTTATCAGAAGCTGACGTTGGGCAAAGAAGTTCGAGGGTATCGGGTAAGCCTTAAACACTCGGAAAAGAATCTCGTAGATGTTAACCTAAACGCCAATTTCCTGTACTCTGCAGCCGGCTATGTAAAGGGCGTAATTTTAACGATGGAAAACCGCACAATAAACAATATTGCATTTAATCAGCTGCTACGCAGAGAGAAGTTCAGCGTTATCAAATATCTCTCTTTTGCGCTGGCACATGAAATTCATAATCCGGTAAATATCCTGATGGGACGGCTGCAGCTAATGACGAAAACAATGCCTGAAGGCAGTCAACGCTCAATGGAAATTGTACATAAGCAGATCGATAGAATCGACGCTATCATTAACCAGCTTCGCAAGTTTAATCATAACAAAGAGGACTCTGTTCCGGAGGTGTTTGGACTTATTGGTTTTCTGGAGGACTTTTTTGAGAAGCAAGAAGAAGAATCTGCACTAAATTTTAAGCTCAAGTATAGCAAAAAATCACAGGACATCCTGATTCAGGGCAATAAAAATCAGTTCACAGATGGATTTACATACTTATTCCGCACGCTGGATAATATTCTTAAACCAGAGAAGACCGTACATATCCACTGTAACTTAAGATCTCCTTCAACTCAACCGCCCTGTCTTGAGCTACAGATAAATATTCCTGAAGCCGGTATTCCGGATAATTTCTTTGAAACGTTTGAAACGGTTGAGCACTCCAGGCACTCAACTCTGGACGCTGCCTTGGCATCAACAATCTTTACAGCTTTTGGTAATAAGCTGTTTATAGACAGCTCTAATAAGAATGAGAGGCTATTAAAGCTACAGTTTAACGTGGCCGGAGTAAGAGGATTTCAACAAGAGCTGGATCTGGATGAGGTAAACGGGATTCCCCCGAAGAACCATCCTTTCTTTTTATCAATGGAGGATAAATCGAATTGAAAACACGTATTCTAATTGTCGATGATGAAGTAGATGCTTTGGATTTAATGAAAGAGCTTTTTACTCAACATGGTTATGATACCCTTACTGCCCAGAATGGGATTGAGGCGATGGGCGTATTGCGCTCCCAGGAACCGGACATTTTAATATCCGATATGCAAATGCCTGAAATGGACGGTATGGAATTGCTGGACCTGGCCCAAAAAGAGTATCCGGACCTTGCGATAATGATGATTACTGCACACGGCACTATTGAAACAGCTGTTGAAGCGATGAAGAAAGGCGCCAAGGATTATATCTTAAAGCCCCTGCGATTTGATGAGATAGTTTCCAAGGTAGAAACGATTTCTGAACTGAAATCGCTGATTAAAGAGAACAATTATCTCCACCAGCAGCTGAAGAGCACCTACGCATTTGATAATATTATCGGACGCGACCCCAAAATGCAGGAGCTATTCGATATGATCCGCTCCATTTCAACCACCCCATCAACCGTTTTAATTCGTGGCGAAAACGGCACCGGTAAAGAGCTGATCGCAAAGGCCATTCATTATCATTCCGATCGGATGAAGAAGCGAATGGTGACGGTAAACTGCGGCGCTATTCCAGAGCACCTTCTGGAAAGTGAACTTTTTGGTCATGTCAAAGGTGCCTTTACAAATGCGCTTAAAGACAAGCCGGGCAAGTTTGAAATGGCCCATGGAGGTACGCTCTTCCTCGATGAAATCGGAGATATCAACATCAGTCTTCAGGTAAAACTGCTACGAGCAATACAGGAAAGAGAAATTGAACGTGTTGGCAGCAATGAGGTAAAGAAAGTGGACGTTCGTATTATTTCCGCGACCAATGCCAACCTCGAGGAAAAGCTGGAAAAAGGGGAGTTTCGTCAGGACCTCTATTATCGCCTGAATGTTATTCAACTGGACGTTCCGCCGCTAAAAGAGCGCATTGATGATATTCCCCTGCTGATTACCCACTTTCTGGGTAAATACAATAAATTGCTGGGAAAGAATGTTCAGGCGGTTGCTCCGGATGCGATGGACTTAATGCAAAACTATCCTTGGAATGGTAATATCAGAGAGTTGGAAAACGTAATAGAAAGAGCTTTGGCAATAAATAAGTCGGATATAATTCGCATTGTGGATTTGCCTAAAACTCTGCAAAACCAAAGCAATGGGGCTGTTCCCGGTGTTCATCTGACTGAGGGTGCATCACTCACTGATATGGTTGACAATTACGAAAAATGCTTAATTGAAAAGGCTTTGGATAAGAATAAAGGTAATAAAAAAAGAACGGCTGATTTTCTTCAGACCAATCGAAGCACCCTAATGTCCAAATTAAAAAAATACAATATAAATTAATTAACTTTTCTGCAAAAAAGGGCTTGCATTTAGTTAAATAGCAACATATATTTTTGCCTCTTCAATGTGGGGTCGTAGTTCAGCCCGGTTAGAACGCCGGCCTGTCACGCCGGAGGTCGCGAGTTCGAATCTCGTCGGCCCCGCAAAAGTAAAAAAAGGACAGCAAATGCTGTCCTTTTTTTATGTACCCAGTCTCCCATCCTTATAAATCCCATTTCAATATATCAGCGCTTTGTTTTCAAAAAAGAAAATCTACGCTTGACTTAGTGTTATTTTTACACTATCATAATTTCAATTAAATAACAAATGAAACGTATGTCTTTAGAAAGGTGCAAATATGTTCGGATTCAAGTTCGTTAAATTCACGCCATCCACGTTTGTCCTTCAATATCATAAGGGCAATATCGTTCGGGAAGGCTTTGGGCTATCCTTTTTTTATTTCTCCCCTACCTCCTCATTAATTGCCGTGCCGACAGAGAGTAAAGAGCTCCCTTTTATATTTGAGGAAACCACCAGCGATTTTCAGACCATAACGATACAGGGACAGTTAACCTGGAGAATTGAATCGCCACATAAAATCGTCGAATGCCTGGATTACTCCATGTCTCCCTCCGGACAGACCTATAACTGTGACGATCATGAGCGCCTCCCTCAGCGTATCCTTGCCGTACTGCAGGTGCTGGTTCGCTCTGAGCTGCGCAAAACAGGCCTTAGAAAGGCTTTAGGATCCGGAGATACGTTATCCGAGACGGTTCTTCAGAAATTGCATACCGCACCTGAACTGGAAGCTCTCGGGCTGAAGATCTTGGGACTGGCAATCCTGGCCGTACGTCCAAACCCGGAAACGGCTCGCGCTCTGGAAGCGGAAATGCGGGAGAAGCTGCTTCAGGAAGCAGATGATGCGATCTATATACGCAGAAATTCGGCAATAGCTCAGGAACGAGCCATTAAGGAGAACGAGCTGAATACAGAAATAGCCATTGAAAACAAGAAACAGGAACGCGAAAAGACTCGCCTTGAAGGGATTGAAAGGATCCAGGCGAAGAAGTTTGATCTGGAAAAGGCAGATTTGGCATTTAAACAGGAGCTGGAAGAAGACAAAACCGCTCTTATCGAAAAGTCAGCAGAGAATAGCAAAGTAGAGGCTGACTCCCGCATCTATGAAATGGCGAAGAAACTGGACATTTTAAAGAAGATCGATCCCGGAAGTTTACAGGCCCTTGCTTCAGTGGGTATGAATCCGGATAAGATGATAGCAATGGCTTTTCAGGATCTGGCGGAGAACGCTGAGCGTATCGGACAGCTCAATATAACTCCCGACCTGCTTAAAGAGTTGATTAAACCTCAGACACCTCAGTCCGGAGGCAATCGATGAGCAACCTGGACCCGAGATTTGTGCTTGTAACGCGTAAAACACGACTGGATGAACAGATTCTCCACTACAACACCTTGGAGCAAGCCCGCTTCTATTTGACGCATATGGGCGTTGACTTCAATGATTACCAGGTCGAGCATGCCACCTATTACCGGGCATTGGAAGAAACGCTTACAACCTTAAGCACATATGGACGCGTACAACAGGTCGATCGAAAATTCCTGCCTAATTTTATGTTTGGGGAAGATGATATTGTTTTCACTCTTGGGCAGGACGGTCTGGCTGCAAACACCCTAAAATATTTAAATGTCCAGCCATTGGTTGGCCTAAATCCGGATCCTGATCGCTGGGAAGGTGTTCTGCTCCCCTTTAAGCCGACGGACCTCAGGACAGTTCTGAATGAGATCATAGCCGGAAAGCGTCCGGCTCGTGAGGTGAGCATGGCTACCGTTACGCTGAATGACGGACAGGAGCTACATGCGGTAAACGACTTTTTTATCGGACAGCAATCTCATGCCTCAGCCCGCTATACAATTCGCTATCGCGGCAGCAATGAATATCAGTCTTCCAGCGGCATCATCGTTTCCACCGGTATGGGAGCAACTGGCTGGCTAAGCAGCGTTGTAACCGGTTCAACCCTGTTGAATAAAGGACGTCCGCATATCCCGGTTGATCAGATGCAGTGGGATTCACCCTATCTTTGGTTTGTCGTACGGGAACCCTACCCATTTGGCGATGCCGGTGTAACAATGACATTTGGCAAAATCGACAAAAGGCATACGCTCACTATCGAGTCCGGCATGCCGACTAATGGAGTCATTTTCAGCGACGGAATCGAAAACGATTACCTGGAATTTAATTCCGGCATGAAAGCATCTATCTCCCTGGCTTCCCAAAAAGGCAGGATGATTTATTAGAGATGCCATAGCCGTTCAAGAACTCTTTATAGCTAGAAAACTTAAACTGGAAAGAATAGATCATGCAGATACAAACCAACCTTCGCAACCACTCTTTGCTACCCGAAAACGCTATCGATCTCAGCAGGATTCGAACATCAAAATGGGATGTTCCAACCCATAACAACGTTGAATCGGTTTTTTTAAGCGGAAAAGAGGTATCCGTGCGTAACGGATTAACTTTTACCCCCTATGCGAATCCAACCCGCTGTAACGCTCATTGCCGATTCTGTTCCGAAGAACTACAGCGAAGAGGTCAGAAATATCTAACCGCTCAAAATGTGATAGCAGATTATGATCGATACTTTGATGCGTTAAGTACTGTATTTGATGAGATTGCAAAAATCCAACGTATCGGCCTTAGTTTATCCGGACTCGAAGCAACCAGTGATCCGGAATGGCTACTCAGACTTCTAGATATGTTATCTGCTGACTCCTCTCCCAAATTCGATGAAAAGGTGCTATACACGAACTCTAGCGGTCTCTATACAAATCCTGAACTCATCCCTGCATTACAGGCTGCCGGTTTCGACCGCCTGGAAATATCTCGCTGTCACTTCGACGAGACGATCAATCAAAAGGTAATGTATATAAATCGCAATCAACCGGTTTACCGCAACGAAGCCTATGAATCTCTCATTAAGCAAATACTACCGCACGTACACGTTAAAAACTCCTGCATTCTCACGCAAACCGGTATACACTCAATCCATGAGGTTGAGGCGTATCTGGATTGGGCAATGTCACTTGGTGTGAAGCAGGTGGTTTTTCGGGAACTCAGTCGTCTGGATGATTCGTATCTTCCAAACCGAACCAAGCTCTGGATCGACCGGAACCGGGTAGCAATCGACGATGTTTTTTCAGAGGTAATGCCGACTTTTGGTAATCAACGTAAAAGCTGGCAATACAAAAACAGTCGGAGCGGATATTATTATTATAACGAAGTCTTTACCTATAGGAATGACATTGAAGTTATCCTCGAAACATCCAGCTATAATGCGCTGATGTCGCAGAATGCCAGCGGGATTATCCAGAAGCTGGTGTTTCACTCCAACGGCAATTTATGTGGAGACTGGGATCCGGAAAGTCTGGTTCTTGGCAATTACTTTACTTAAGGAGAAATTTTATCCAGTCATATCTGAACATCCTCCAGGCACTATCGAACAACGGAATTTCCTACGTGGTGATCGGCACCTGGGCATTGAAAAAGAAATACCCCGCGAAACTATCGGACTATCCGGTGAAGGACTGTGATCTAATGATAGATCCGTCATTCGAATCAATTATCCGGACGGTGGCAGTTTTAACTAAGAGCAACTGGTCTGTTAAGGTGTGGGAAGTTGAAATCAATGAAACTGTTCAGGAGGATTTTCTAAAAAGTAAATTTTATCTACGCGCACGGCAAGACGAACTCACGCTAGACATCACCTATGAATGTCCGTTTATCCCCTGGCAGGAATTAATAGCACACAAAGAGTTGTATTCGGGTATTCCTTTGGCAAGCACGGATCATATTCTGCACCTGAAAGAGCTGAAGGGCACAGACCGAGATAGGAAGATAATTTACCTATTCAGACCCATCGAGTCTACCCGGCCAGCGGTATAATCCGCTGGCCAGCACTTTCGGCGTAACCGGTAGTTACCGGCCGGTGAATTAATCCACCGGCGGGAAGGGTAAATGTAGGTTGAGCTTTGACTATAAGTCTATACCTATGCTATCGGGTAAATAAGGCCAATATTTCGGCAAGATCGGTTTTATTCCCGTTTACATTACGAAAGTTATCATAATCTTTATCGGCAACAGGATAAAATTGATCCGCCTGCTTTGCTTCAGACCAGCCGGCCTTTAATGAGGACAACGCCAGCGGATTTGTCTGATGCAAGCCAACAAAGGCTTCTATAATGCGAGCTTGCATCTCTCTTCCCAAATTATTATTCAACAGGACAGGTCCCAGTGGAATTTCATCGGAGATCCAAAGCAAGCGGGTAGAGCTACGCACGGATGAATCAGCCTTAATCTGTTTAAAGTATTCATTACTTCCAATTGCACAAATATCCGCATCACCATTCATCAACTTTTTCAGTGTCGATGTATGATTTCCCCCATATCCAACAGCTTGAAACCGGTCTTTCGGTGATCTTATTCCAAGTGAGCTCAACAACAAACGCGGCACCAGATTACCGGAGGTCGAGCCTTCTGCAACGAAAAGCATAGACAAATCCGATGCCTTTTCCTGAAGATCTTCGAGGTTGACAATATCAGAATTATTTGTTAGCAGTACTGTTTTATAATTATCCTTCGCATCTTCCCGCACTTTAAGAGCCATTACCGGCTTCATATGATCGTTATCCAGGGAAAGCAGTAAATATCCCAAAGTATTAATAAGAGCAATATCTACTTGATTCTTTTTTATTCCATCAATGAACGAGGCCACGTAAGGATAGCTTATTGTTTGCACGGGCTGCTTCAACTGTTCTTCCAGAACATCGGCAAGCGGCCGTAAATTTTCCAGCCTGTCATTTTCCGCATAAGTATACGTCGCTAGCCGGATTGCCGCTTTCTCCGTTCCACAGCTGCTAAAAAGGTTTCCTGCTACAAGAGAACAAAACAAGGCAATAGTAAATTTCATAAATCCCGCTTTCATTAGAATTTTCTATAGTAGAATCTGAACGGTTCAATCCAGATAACGTTCTTTGATAACGTTAAAATGCCTGAGTTCATGTCCGGCAATGTGCCAGGCCAGGCCGCGAACGGTTCGCTCGTTTACCACACTGCCGTCGGTATCGATTCCGGCACCGCTGCGCAGGTATGCGTCTTGCGGCAAATACTGAAATAAAGCAATCGTTGATTTTCTAACCGCTTCATATTCTTCAAAAATGCTGTCCAGGCTACGCTCATTAGCTCCGGAATATTCAGCATAAGCATTTTCATCAAATCCATGCAGCGGAGTATTATCATTTCGTGCATAGCGTAACGCCCGATACGTAAAAATCCGCTCATCATCGATTATATGAACCAGGATTTCCTTGATTGTCCACTTTCCAGGTGCATAACGATGTTGAAGCCGTTTTTCCGGAAGGTCATAAATAAACTGCTTAATCGTCAGGAAATTGCTCCAGAGCTGCTGAAGAATGGGCATATCGTCATCCAGCAGGTCTAAATACATTTTCGAGTAGGCCGGATATTCTCCAGGCACCGGTTTACCAATCTGTTGCATCACTTCTCCTTACCTACGGATTCGGATTATCATTGCAAGCGATAATCCGAAAAAATAAATTACTTAGATGCTATCTCAATATATGCAGACGTCCCACCGGTTCCCGGCCCGTTTATCCAATTCCATTCAAAATGTATTTCGAGTAACTTATCCGAGTTCACCCGGAGCACCCCGGTTGATTCACCTGCTAAAAGTTCACCAGAATCTGTAAGACACTGATATAACAGTTCAATCGTATCTGCTCCGGTTCGCTTTCCAATAAGATTCCCTTTAATTATTGAACCGCCACTATAGGTCCCGGTTATTACACTATTAGACTCGTTATAATAAAATACCGTCTGCCCGGAAGACAGGCCGGATTTGTTTTCCAGCGTTACAAACTTCTTATTATTAAGATTCATCTGCATCCTTTGAATTTTTCAGCATTGCACGCAGCGTTTTTTCTATTCGCGGCGCATGACTCGAGCCCATCGTTACCATCACTTTTTCTCCGGCATTCACCTGTTCCAGTATAATTTGCACCATATGTTCGTCACGCGCAACGTTTGAACGATTCCAGATGTCGTGCAGGTAACCACGCGGCCAGCCGCTTCCGTCGGAATAATCGCGCCAGCTGATGTCCGGATGGTCCGCCTGCCACATACTATCCAGTTCGGTCCAGGACTTGAAAACACCACGCAGAAAATCATAGTCGGTACGGCTCTTTAGATAATCCTGCAGGGCAGCTTCCGGGTCATCCGGTTTACCGAAACGCATGTTACTAAAATAGGGACGAAAGGTATAGAACATAGCCAGCTGTTCTACAGGAAAATACCTCATCAACATGGCAATTTCCGTATCCCGTCGTGGTTCCCAGGAATATATCGGCACGTTGTTATCATCTGCCAACTGACGTAGCAGACCACCCTCGCCGCATTCCTCCACCGGATCCTGCAAATAACGTATCAGATTCCCGATGCGTCCTTCTGCCAGCGCAAACGTTGGCTGTATGGAATTCCAATAGTAGCGAATTGAATCCAACTGGGCATTTTTTGAGTCCTTGGTATGATCAATACCCATTACCCAGACACCGGCTCCATTTGCGGCTTCAACAGAAAAAATATAGGGTCGGCGGTGTGTTTCCCATATCTCCTCATAAGCGACCATATCCATGATCGGTTCATTCAGCTCAACGTATTGGTTAACGTCGTAAAATGGAGCTAATAGCCAGATAATATCAAGGTAAATTGCCAGTAGCAATAGTGCGACCAGCCCCAAAAAGAACTGGAGCATCCGCTTGAGAAGAAGCATAACAACCTCATTGGGTCAGATATATGATTCAATAATTAGATTTGTCTCAGGAAGAACGTAAATGCGATGGTAGATAGAACGAGGAATTGGCCAAGAGAGTTTCAGGAAATATACTTAGCCCCGATGGATCGGGGCGTGTTATTATAGGTCCATAATGTATGAAATTTCAGTAGCCCTAAGCGAAGGGGCAAAGTGCTAGAACAGCGTATAAATAAACATGCCCAGGCTTTTGCCTTCAGCTAGAACGATAATCAAGCCGAGAAGTAGCAGGATTGCTACGATAGGTGCCAGCCACCATTTTTTACTTACCTTTAAAAATTGAACAAATTCCCCGAGAATAGAGAGTTTGGACATTTCATCACCTCAAATTAGTATTGATTTTCTGTAGAAGATGCGTCGTATTTTACTTCCGGTCGTTTTTGCCAGTAGGATTTAGCATTCTTATCAACAGCCGCATCAATCAGATCCTTACCCAGAATTTTCGCAATCATTGCCGCCGGTGTAAACACCAGATAGTATACAATAGAAAGTATAATTCGCGTCATAAAAAAGCCAATAACCAACGCAATGGACATCCATCCCCAATAAAGCTGCTTAAGCTGCATTGGTATAATCAATCCGGCCAGGGCCAACAGGCCTCCCGGAACGGCAAAGTAGATGGCAGCAGCATGCTCTTTCCAATAAAGAAACGCAGCAATGGCAATCAGTAGTCCACCGATAGTAAGTCCAAAGCTACGCAGCATTTTACGGGTAGTGGCCTTTTTTATTAGCTGTAAATCTTCTTTAATCATCGTTTTAATCCAGTGCGTATTCTTCCCGCCAGTCGTGTGCTTCCTCTAGCGGTGCCTGTTCTTTTTTATCCACCACAATATTGCCCATTACCAGATAGTCCATATTGGTGCGCATGAAACAGCGAAACGCTTCCTCTGGCGTGCAGACTATCGGCTCACCGCGTACATTAAAGGAGGTATTGATAATCGTTGGGCAGCCGGTTTTATCGTAAAAGGTTTTTATCAAGCGATGATAGCGAGGGTTATCCTTTTCATCAACTGTCTGGATACGCGCAGAATAGTCGACATGCGTAACGGCCGGAATTGAAGAGCGCGCAACCTTGAGCTTATCCAGCCCGTCTGCCTTTTCATTCTCGCCGCGAATGCAAAGCTCTTCCTTTACCGGTGCCACCAACAGCATGTAGGGACTCGCTTCGGATAATTCAAAGCACTCGTTCACCCTTTCGCGCAACACTGATGGAGCAAAAGGTCTGAAGCTTTCGCGAAACTTGATTTTCAGGTTCATCACTGACTGCATATCGGTGGAGCGGGCATCGCCGATGATGCTGCGATTACCGAGAGCACGCGGACCAAACTCCATGCGTCCCTGAAACCAACCGATTACATTATCGGAGGCGATTAAATCTGCTACCGTATCAAACAGTTCATCATCTTCCAGCTTTTTATACGGTGCTTCCAGTCCATCAAGGTAGGAAAGAATCTCTTCATCGGAGAATTTCGGCCCCAGGTAAGAAGCTTCCTGCATATCGCCCTGCGAATTTAAAGAGCGTTTATTGTCGAGATACTGATACCAGGTAAACAGGGCTGCTCCGAGAGCACCTCCGGCATCACCGGCCGCCGGCTGGATCCAGATATTCTCAAAGGGTCCTTCGCGAAGAATTCGACCATTACCAACGCAGTTGAGCGCAACCCCACCGGCGAGCACAAGGTTCTTCTGCCCGGTTTCCTTATGCACGTGTCGCGCCATCCGCAGCATAATTTCTTCCGTAACTTCCTGCACCGAACGGGCAAGGTCCATTTCACGCTGGGTAATCTTGCTCTCCGGCTTCCTTGCCGGGCCGTCAAACAGCTTGGCAAAATGCTTATTGGTCATCGTCAGCCCGGCCGGATAATTAAAATATTTCATATCCATCTTAAAGGAACCGTCTTCCTTCAGATCGATTAGCTTATCGAGAATAATATCCGTATAGCGCGGCTCACCATAGGGGGCTAATCCCATCAGCTTGTATTCACCGGAATTTACCCGAAAACCGGTAAAGTAAGTAAACGCGGAATACAAGAGTCCTAATGAATGCGGGAAGCGCAGTTCGGCTTTAATATCGATTTGGTTTCCCTTACCCATTCCGTAACTGGCGGTTGTCCATTCTCCGACACCATCCAGTGTCAGAATTGCAGACTCTTCAAACGGGGAAGGAAAAAAGGCTGAGGCCGCATGAGACTCATGGTGCTCGGGAAAGAGAATTTTACCCTCAAACTCCAGTTCTTTAGCAATCAGGTCCTTCATCCAGATTTTGCGTTTCAGCCACAGCGGCATGGCCTGAATAAAAGACTTTAAGCCACGCGGTGCGTAGGATAAGTACGTTAGCAGCAGGCGTTCAAACTTTTGAAATGGCTTATCGTAGAATGCAACATAATCCAGATCAGCTTTAGTGATACCCGCTTCACGCAGACAATACTCTACAGCCTGTTCCGGAAACCGAAAGTCGTGTTTAATACGGCTGAAACGCTCTTCCTGAGCCGCAGCAACCAGTTTCCCATCCTGCACCAGGCAAGCGGCGCTATCATGATAGTATGCTGAAATTCCTAATATATTCATATGCTCTCGTTAGTATTAAAATCAAAGCTACATAAAATCCGTCATCTGAGGCGTAAATGCCAGTAAAAATCCTACTTTTTTCTTAACCCGATGGAACTGAAACACACTGCCTCCGTATGAAACAATATGACAACTGTAGTAGAACCAATGCAGGAGTAGCCATGTCTCAGGATAAAACGCTTAGTGATCTTCAGATGCAAATCATGCGCATCATCTGGTCACAGGGTGAAGCAACGGCTTCGCAGGTACATCAACGATTAAGTTCATTGCGTCCACTTGCATCGACAACGGTTGCTACATTGCTATCCCGCCTTGAAAAACGTGGTTTGCTTAAACATCGAACTCAGAGCAGACAATATTTTTACAGTGCCTGCGTAAGCGAGTCAGAGGTGCGTCAGTCTATGGTTGGAGACCTACTGAAACGCCTTTTTCGCGGAGATGCCAAAGCAATGGTAAATCACCTTGTAAGTGAAGCCGAATTCGACAGCGAAGATCTGGACGATATACGTAAAATGATTAGCGAACACGAGAAGAAGAGCGATCAGGCATATGATTAACCTTCTAACATGGTTAGCAACCTATTTATTGCATAGCACGCTTTTCCTGATCGCGGTTTATGCCATTACCCGTTACATGAAAGACAACCAGCTGCGCTTGCAAAATGCACTTTGGAAAACGGCCGTTTTTGCCGGAGTTTTCACAGCCGGCCTTCAAACCAGTGGAGTTGTCACTCCCCTTTCCGGTACTTTTCCGCTACCAATATCGAGTAACGAATCTTATTCCTCACCCGAGAGTGTCTATACTCATTCCTATTCATCGTTTCAATTTACTAATTCAACAGTGAATAGCCGGCAACTCTATGTTCAGCAAAGTCATCATATTTCAACAGCGGCCCCAGTCGTAAAACCAACTGCGGCCAGTAATTATCTTTATCTAATTCCATTGTTCTGGCTGCTAGGCATGATATACGGTATTTTTCGTTTATTATTTTATCAATTTCGGCTTAGACAAATACCACGGAAACCTGTAAATAATTTTGCTATTCAAACCTCATTTCAAAGTATACTGAACTCTGCTGAAATAAAACGGCCGATCCGCTTAACACAATCGCAAGCCGTTTCCAGTCCGATTGTATTATCCGGAAGCGAAATCTGTCTGCCGGATCGGGTTGTCACTGAAATGAGCACCTATCAACAACGCAGCGTGCTCGCACATGAGCTGTCGCATATTATACGCCGTGATACAATTTGGTTTATGGCACTCGCCCTTGTTGAAGCAGCGATGTTTTTCCAGCCTCTGAACCGACTGGCAAGAAAACATATCCGTATTCTTACTGAATACAGCTGTGACGATTGGGCAATTGATAAAACCGGCCGTTCAATTGATCTTGCTCGCTGCCTGGCAAATGTCGCGAACTGGACAAAACCACGCCCTATTGCATCCCACGTACCAGCAATGGCGGCAGGTGCATTAAAGAAGCGGGTATCCAGGGCTCTGGATGATAGTATTAATCGAACAAACCTGCCGCTACTTACTTCTCTTGGCATTACTACAGGTCTAATTATTTTGCTCTGTTTTAGCGCTCCGAGCTTCACAATCTCACCCAGTGCTAAAAATACGGCCGTACAGGTTAACACCATTTCAAGCACATCAAAGGTAACATATTTGAGAGGGAATATTCTACGTACGCATTCCGAACAGCGAGTCATGATATACGTTCCGCAGGTGATGGGTGAGGAAGCGGTTAAGCCGCAAACAATTATCTGGCACTAACCGCAAATTATTAAGGCAGAAAACCGTTGAAAGCTATCAGGAGCTAAGTGGCAACATCACCTCTACACGGGTCCCCGAATGAGGCTGACTTTCAATATGCATTTTGCCGCGATGTAATTCAACCAGACGTTTTGCAATCACAAGTCCCATACCTGTTCCTTGCTGCTCATACTGCCGTCTTTCAAACTGTATGTTGGCACCGATACGAGCAACCTGCTCCGGGCTCATTCCACGCCCTTCATCTTCCACAGCAACAGAAATTCGCCGACCGTCGACCCGGGCCTGAAAACGAACGCGTGTTCCAGCCTCGGAAAATTTGAAGGCATTATCCAAAAGCTCACCGAAGACCTTACGCACATATTCTTCAGACATCGCAAGTGTTTTGCTATTCAACCGCATTTCCAGATCCTGCTCTCGTTTATAATGCTGTGACGTAAGCTTTGCCAACACCTCCAGCACCTCACCTAATTGGCTGGTGCGTCGCTGGCGCAGTAAATCCAGTCGCGCCGGGTCGGCCGCAAGGAATTCGATCTGAGAATAGGTTAAAAAGTTATTAAAAACGCGATTTAAACGCGATGAGGATGCTTTAATATCTCGGGCAATCGCTCGAACCTCATCGCTATTTAACAAATCAATATGATCGATTAGCAACTCCGAATTCCCGGAAATACCATTCAAAGGAGTCCGCAACTCATGCGGCAGAGACATGGTAAAGAATACGCGGATTTCCTCCAGACGCTGCTCAGTTGCATTCAATAATCGTGCGCGACGCTGCAAACACCGTTCGACTACGTCCAACAAATCAGAGGACTTAAATGGTGAGATAAGAACATCATCCACATCTACGGCAAAAAGCTGACGTAAGTGCTGCTTTCCTGTTTTAGCCGTCATTGCAATGCAAGACGTCATAGCTGCAGCGCGATTACTATAAATTTCGGCCAGCTGACTTTTGCCAAGCTCCAGTAAAATCTCGGCTTCACATAGCACAATATCGGGTGCTAATGCTGTCACGGAGGCAATATCAAGTCTGCGTGGAGAGCGTGTGATTACATGAAAATCATTATCGCGTAACGATTGAATGCAAAGCGATCGGCGATCACGCTGACTGTCAATTAATAGGATTGTTTTTTTCTTCATTATTGCTGACCCGGCACGTATTATTGGACAATATGCCACTGTGAAACAAGACGGCAGAATGTTTCGGTTTATAAAATCTCGTATTTCAGGGAAATTCTCAGGAAAAGATCAATGGGGTCAATCCCCACATAGCAGGACTGTCCTGCCGAAAGATTATTAGCAGCAAATCGGGAAAATATCAGGTTCAGGATTGTTCTGAACAGCATTCAAGACATCACATAATAGAGCTGAAATAACCCGGATTACGTGAGATTCGTATCATAAAAGCGGTTATCTTTTTTAATTTTAATAAGACGGCAGGTCTTCATGCCAACCATATTTACGCATGCACTTTCGGGCTGGATACTTTCAAAAGGTCTCTTTTCAAACATGCCAAAGCGGTTTTGGCTGTTGTCTATTTTGCTTCCACTCCTCCCCGATTTAGACGTTATTGCATTTCGCTTTGGTATCCCTTACGAACACGTTTTGGGACATCGCGGCATTACTCATTCGATCTCTTTTGCAATTGTTACCGGTACGCTTGTCAGCTTTTTAGGTTTCCGCAATCTGGGATATACAACAACGAGAATCTGTCTGCTCGCACTTTGGTTCAGCTTGCTTACTGCCTCTCACGGCGTGCTGGATGCTATGACGAGCGGCGGCAAAGGAGTCGCCTTTTTTGCGCCGTTTGAGAACAGCCGCTACTTTTTTGACTTCAGGCCGATTCGTGTTTCGCCGATTCGTATCGAGGTATTTCTGGGTAAACGTGGGCTATTAACACTTTGGAGCGAATTACGCTGGGTAATTCTCCCGTTAAGCCTGGTAAGTGGCGCACTATATCTGGTTCTAAACAGAAAAAGGGCGTCCCGATAGATCGGAACGCCCTTCTCAAAACGAATACCCCTTTGTTAAGCTTTCAGTCCACTCGGGGTAAATTCCGTCGGATTTATTAGATCGAAGCCAACATCTTTTTCATAGTCAGCAATTCGTCCGAAGAGGCGTTTCACCTTGGACTCAACGCCATCATAATCCAGCAGATCAAAAATAGCAGTGTGACGCATATTTCCGCTTTCATCCGGTACTTGTCTGATACGTTCTATCCCTTTGAAAAGAGCACGTCTTCCTTTAACACCTATATTCTCTAAGGCGACATCCAGAACGTCCTTCATATGCTCACGACGGCCATAAATATTTGCCTTTGCCACAATTTCTGAAAACTTGTCATATCCCGGAATCAGATCTCCAGCCGGCATGGCAAAATACTTGATCACGTTATGCAGTGCCTCTATCGCCTTGGTTGGATAGTAATACATGTAAAGACGGGCTCCCTCCAGGAAGAAATTATAGTGTGCCGCCTCATCAATTGCGATAACCTGTGAAACACGAGCCAAAACCGGATCAGCCGAGTTCTTAAACTCTTCGATCTTACTCTTACCACGAGCAATAAGACCGGTATTCAGATAGTTTACCTGCGTAGCACGTTCCTGAACTACCGTATAAAAAATCATATGTATTGGACAGTCCCATGGCAATTCCCACTCTTTTTCTCGCAGGGCATGCTTATAATCTTCAATCCACTTCGGCTTTCTGAAACGCGAAAAAAGAAGTGTGTTTTCCCAAAGATCAGCATGTTTTTCTTCCTCTGATCCCCAGCGGATATGAAAATGGGAACGGCCGTGACTCTTGCGGATTACTCTAAGCAGAGTAAATACATAATCCGGCACATACTGCTCGACCGCAAAAAAGCCTTCTAAAATATTGTTCACCTTCTCCGTATGATCCGTTCTGAATTTGCGCCAGTCGAAATCAAAGTCAGGATTCCAGTTTCGCTTGGTTTGTGAACGTTGTGAATACCAGCGATATAGACCTAAAAATGCACGCTCAATCAGCGTGTCTTTTTGCTCATCAGTCAATAAACCTACCGGGGTGTCCGGCTTTTCCTCGTCAATCTCCTTAAGCAGCCTTGGATCTACAGTCTCCATCTAACTTTCTCCCGTCATTATACGTTCCGGCAGCTGAAACGCCGACCAGATTGGTCAAGTGATTATTTTTAGTGGAACACCCAAAGTAATAAGTTAATACACTACTCGTATTTTTCCTACGGTTAATGAGAGCACTTCGTTCAGAGATCGCTACGCTAAGAGAACGCTGCGCTCAGAGAGCAGTCGCTTGCGCGACTTCAGAGAGCACTTCGTTCAGAGAACGCTACGCTCAGAGATCGCTGTGCTCAGAGAGCAGTCGCTTGTGCGACTTCAGAGAACACTTCGTTCAGAGATCGCTGCGCTAAGAGATCGCTGCGCTAAGAGAACAGTCGCTTGCGCGACTTCAGAGAACACTTCGTTCAGAGATCGCTGCGCTCAGAGATCAGTCGCTTGCGCGACTTCAGAGAACACTTCGTTCAGAGATCGCTACGCTAAGAGAACGCTGCGCTAAGAGAGCAGTCGCTTGCGCGACTTCAGAGAACACTTCGTTCAGAGATCGCTGCGCTCAGAGAACAGAATCTCTTCTCTCTCAGTCCTGAAGGGACGGTCTCTGAGTGAAACGGTCTCTGAGTCCCGAAGGGACGATCTCTGAGTGAAACGATCTCTGAGTCCCGAAGGGACGATCTCTGAGTGAAACGATCTCTGAGTCCCGAAGGGACGATCTCTGAGTGAAACGATCTCTGAGTCCCGAAGGGACGATCTCTGAGTGAAACGATCTCTGAGTCCTGAAGGGACGGTCTCTGAGTGAAACGGTCTCTGAGTCCCGAAGGGACGATCTCTGAGTGAAACGATCTCTGAGTCCCGAAGGGACGATCTCTGAGTGAAACGATCTCCGAGTCCCGAAGGGACGGTCTCTCAACGAAGTGAATCCACCACGGTCGAATCAGCAACAACTGCAGGTGGCTGAGGAGCTGATTCCTCTACGGCGGGTTCATATGTAAAATAATAAATGAGGAGTATAAACGGTATTGATCTAACAAATATACGCCAAATTATAGCGGGCCAATTCTTTTTATCTTCTTCCGCTGAACCTGAAGCATTTTTCGGATTGCTCATCATATTTTCCATTTATAATTGATTACTACCACTAAAATACTCCTCAAAACCGATTCACACAACCAGACAATTGTATGCATGAGTAGACATTGAATCGTTTATGCACCACAGCATCCTTTCTCCCTAAAGCCAATCAATACAGCATCTTAAGACTTACTCACTATTTTGGCACTCACTTTGTTCTATGCTTCAGCAAAGATTGTTTTCCCAAACGTAGAGGAGAAAGTTATGTTAAAACGCATCACAATTTTAATGACTCTTGTTAGTCTCTTAAGTTCTGTAGGATTTTCTCAGCCTCTAAAAAGGCAGCTGAAAACCGATTTTAAGGAGTACAATCTGAGTGGACCAAGACTAGGCGTTACTTACGTAACAAACGGCAAATTGCTTGATGAGCTGGAAGAAAACGACCTTGGACCGGTTCTCAGTCAATTTGGCTGGCATTTGGAGTATCAGATTAAACCTGCCGGTGCAGCACCCTCATTCGTCATCGAATTTATTCCGATGATCGCCGGAGTAGAATACGGTAAGTTTATCCCTAATGCTTCATTGGCGATGGGCATCAGGTTACCCAACGGTCTTGAGTTTGGAATGGGACCGACAGTATCGGCCGGGAAAGATACTGCTTATGCTGCACTGCTATTGGCAGTTGGCAAAACCTTTAACTATAACGGTGTGCATCTGCCGATCAACCTGGTAATGGCTACCAGTCCGGATGGAAACAGGTTTTCATTTGTATTCGGCTATGCTATAAATCGACGCAAGTGATAGTCCGCACAATGAATCCTCGAGTATAGCCTATATTTTTCTCGGGACATTTTTACTTTCATTTTGGCGCAGTTGACGATTTGTCATCTGCGCCATTTTTTTTAATACCGCCATTTACCTTTCTTCTTTTAAGGACATAAACTGCTGAATCTGATAAAGAGCTTTTCAGCGAAAAGATACAATAAAATTGGAATTCGCAGCAGAGTGTCTACATATTGCAAAAATCTTGTGACCTCCACTCAAATAAAAGCTCTCAATCTATAGAAGAACGGCATACAATAGAGGTTGATACATTATGAAGCGCATCCTAATAGTCACACTTTTGCTCACCGCATTCGCCGGCGTGCTCTACTCCAACAATTGGCAGGATGATATGAAAGAGATCAATAAAGGTCCGAAGTACGAAAAACAATGGCAAGAAGTGGATAAGCATATCCAGAAGAACCTACCGCAATCTGCATTAAAAGTCATAGACGAAATCTATGCCAGAGCTAAAGCAGACAAGAATTCCGAGCAGGTTGTAAAGGCACTTATTTACAAATTACGTATGGATAACAGCTACCAGGAAGATCCACAGGCCGGTCAAATTTACGTTCTGGAAGACGAGCTTAAGAAAAGCACCTTTCCGGAAAAAAATGTTCTGGCTTCCATGCTGGCCCAATCCTACTGGCAGTATTATCAGAACAACCGCTGGTCCATCATGGAGCGCACGACAGTAGAAGAACCCGACTTGAGCGACGTGCGAACCTGGGATGCAAAACAATTTGTCGAACGCACCATCGAGCTGTACCAAACTTCACTGGACAAATCGGATGGGCTGAAAAAGCTACACGTCGCCGTTTTTGATGAAGTTATCAACAAGCAGAAAGACTCTCGAACCTTCCGTCCAACGCTGTTTGACTTTCTGGGTCATCGCGCCGTCGATTTCTACATGAACTCCGAGTCCGGACTTACCCGGCCGGCAGAACAGTTTCATCTGAACTCTGAAACGATGCTTGCGGATGCGGCGACGTTTGCCAAAGAGGAAATTAGCAGCCCGGAAGAAAATGCACTGCATTTTCATGCCCTAACCCTGCTGCAGGATCTTATTCGCTTCCATCTGAACGATAAAAGTCCGGAAGCACTGGTTGATGTTGATTTAAAGCGCCTGAAGTTCGTAAAAACCAACGGCATCATGCCAAACAAAGATGCCGAATATTTAAAGGCGCTGGAAAAGCTGGAGCAAAATTATATTAACCAGCCAATTTCTGCTGAGGTAACCTACGAAATAGCTCAACACTATTTTTCGGAGAGTAGTAACTACAGCCCGGATACTGAAGCACATAAGTGGGATCGTAAAACCGCCTTTGATATTTTACAAAAAGCGATTGATCGTTTTCCGGGTTCCAGCCACGTGCATAACTGTAAGGTGTTACAGGATCAAATCAAGGCCAAACAGCTTTCCATGGAGATGGAACAGGTAAATCTGCCCAATGCCCCCTTCCGCGCACTGGTACGCTATCAAAACGTACCGAAGGTGTATTTGAAAATTATGTCTTTAACGCCGGAAGAACTCCAGCAGAAGCGAGACAGTGGCGAGCGCCTGAATCAGGAAGGCTGGATTAAATGGTACCTCTCCAAAACCGTTGCCGCAAGCTGGACAGTTGAGCTCCCCGATGACGGCGACTATCATTCCCACTCCGTTGAAATCGTGATGCCGGAACTCAAAAACGGCTTTTACATAGTGTTGATGGGCACTACGCCAGAATTCTCTCTAGACAGAGAAGCAGTGGCAACATCGCCGGTTTGGGCTTCCCGCTTTGGCATGATTCAGAAAAGCAGCCAGAAAGACAAACATCGTTTCATCATAGTAGACCGCGATAGCGGCAAGCCGCTTCCTGGCATTACAGCCAAACTATGGAAGCAGAACTATAATCAGAAGAAACGCCAAAACGAGATGGTTCTTCATTCAACAAAGAAGACCGATCGCAACGGCGAGTTCACCGTTAAGGCCGGTTCACGTGCCGACCGTTTCCGTATCGACCTACAGGGCAATAACGACCGCCTTTTTCTTGACGACTTCTACAACAACTCAAAGCGTTATCGTGGTGGGAATAATCGGCGTTACACCTCAACGCACTTTTTTACCGATCGCAGTATCTATCGCCCCGGCCAAACCGTGTTCTTTAAAGGCATCGTAATAGACTATACCGATCAGCAGCCTAACATTGCTAAAAAGCGCAGCTCAACGGTTCAGCTTTTCGACGTCAATCATCAGAAGGTCAGCGAGCTTCAGCTGCAGACCAATGAATACGGCACCTTCTCCGGCCAGTTTGTACTACCGAGCAGTGGACTAAATGGTCAAATGCATATTCGCAACGAAAACGGCAACGTCTATTTCTCGATGGAAGAATATAAGCGTCCGCGTTTTGAGGTGACTTTTAATCCGATTGAAGGCAGCTTCCGCCTGGACGATAAGGTTTCGGTAAGCGGTAAGGCAACCGCCTATGCCGGTGCCAATATAGACAACGCTGACGTTACCTATCGTGTCGTACGGCAGGCATCCTTTCCCTACTACCGCTACTGGTGGAAGCCAATGCCTTCATCGCCATCAGTTGAGATTCTGAATGGTACAACAAAAACTGATGCCACTGGTCGCTTTGAGATCGACTTTACCGCCCTTGCCGACCAGACCCTCGACAAGGAAGACAAGCCGGTATTTAGCTATACCGTCTACGCCGACGTTATCGATATCAGCGGTGAAACACGTAGCGCTACAGCCGGTGTGCGTGTTGGTTATGTGGCACTGGACGTTCAGGTAAACGTACCTTCAACCGTGAATCGAAACTCTATGCCGGAGTGGGACATCACCACAAAGAACCTCAACGGTGAGTTTGAAGCGGCAAATGGCGACATTACGATTCATCAGCTGGATGGACCACATCGGGTGCTGCGCCCACGGTTCTGGCAGCGCCCGGATCGCTTCCTCATCACCAAAGACGCATACGTCAAAGACTTTCCAAACGACATCTACGATCGGGAAGATGACTACCGTAGCTGGGAATCCGGCAAGCGCTATCTCAGTCAGAAGTTCGATACAGATCGATATAAAAAGCTGCGTTTGGAGAAGCTATCTGCCTGGCCGGAAGGACATTATGTGGTCGAGCTGAATACCAGGGATGCTTTTGGTGAATCGATAAACGTTAAGCGTTACTTCACTCTTTACGATATGAAAAAGGACGATATACCCGGTATGCAGTTTAACTGGCAGGCAGCCGAGAAGCTATCTGGTGAACCGGGAGAGACCGCCAGCTATGCCTGGGGTTCTGCCGCCAAAGACCTTCATGCATTAGTAGAAGTCTACAAAAGAGACGGTATTGCCGAATCCCGCTGGGAACGCGGCAACGGCAAAAATTTACTCAAAATGCCAATTACCGAAAAAGACCGTGGTGGATTCGGCTTCTCCGCTACCTGGATACGTCATGGTAGATTGGTACAGATCAGCCAAAACGTGAACGTTCCGTGGAGTAACAAAGAACTACAAATCAGCTATGAGACGTTTCGCGATAAGCTGAAGCCTGGTCAGGAGGAGGAGTGGCGATTAAAGCTATCTGGTCCGAAGGGTGAAAAGCTGGCAGCCGAAATGCTGGCCGGCATGTATGATGCGTCACTGGATGCTTTTGCACCTCATAGCTGGAATTTTTCAGTATTCAGCAACTTCTCATTCCCCTATCACCTGCGTCAGGTAAATTCCGGCAGCAACTTCAGCAGCCGCAGCGTATCGGCCAATGGTCGCAACTGGAATTATTATCCCGGCATGCACCACCGAACCTACGACCAGCTGGATTTCTATCCGGGCGCAAGTATGTTTGGCTATGGAGGTGGTCGAAGCAGAATGATGCGTAAATCTTCAGCAGCAATAGGAAATGCTCAAGCTCCTGAAATGTTGATGGAAAGTGCCGCACCCACTGAAGCAGACTTTAGCGATGCCGATGCGGTTATGGTGACTGCCCAAGCTGCTCCCCCGGTACCGGCGAAGCCTGAAGCAGAGGCAAAAAGCAGAGAAGAAGCACCGGTTGATAGTAATTCCGGCAGTGGTGAGCCGCAGGTGCGTAAGAACTTAAATGAGACAGCATTCTTTTTCCCTCATTTGAAGACCAATGCCGAGGGTGAAATTATTCTCTCCTTCACTGTGCCGGAAGCGTTAACCCGCTGGAAGCTGCTCGGATTTGCTCATACAAAAAATCTCGAATATGGAATGACACAAAACGAGATCGTCACCCAAAAAGAGCTGATGGTATTACCGAACGCTCCGCGCTTTATGCGAGACGGTGATAAGATGACCTTTGCCGCCAAAGTATCCAACCTAAGCGAGAAGGCACTCTCCGGAACAGCTGAGCTACAGCTTTTTGATGCTGTGAGCATGAAGCCAATCGACAACCTGTTTAAGAACAAAACCACTACGATTAATTTCTCTGCACCTGCCGGACAGAGTGATGCACTGATGTGGGAAATTGAAGTGCCCGCCGATATCGATGCGGTAACCTATCGCGTAATTGCCCGTGCAGGTAACTTCAGCGACGGTGAGGAAAATACTCTGCCGGTGCTGACCAATCGCATGCTGGTAACTGAAGCGCTGCCGCTGCCGATTCGTGGTAAGGGCACCACCGAATTCAAGTTGGAAAAGTTAGTCAACAACGACTCTAAAACGCTGCGCCACAAGCGCCTAACGCTTGAGTTCACCTCCAATCCGGCCTGGTATGCTATTCAAGCACTACCCTACCTGATGGAATATCCCTACGAATGTTCGGAGCAGATTTTCAGCCGTTATTACGCGAATAGCATCGCTTCGCACATTGCCAACAGCAGCCCTAAAATCAAGCGGGTTTTCGATAGCTGGAAGCAAAGCGGAGATGCACTGGTATCAAATCTGGAGAAGAACCAGGAGCTGAAAAACCTGCTGCTGGAAGAAACTCCCTGGGTTCTTCAGGCACAGGATGAAACCGAACGGAAGAAACGCGTCGGACTTCTTTTTGACCTAAATACTATGAGTCGCCAGCTGGAGACCGCCAAACGCAAGCTCCAGCAAATGCAGCTTCCTTCCGGAGCCTGGCCGTGGTTTACCGACATGCGTGCGAACCGTTATCTAACGCAACATATCGTTGCAGGATTTGGTCATCTCGACAAACTGGAAGTAACGTCCGATAACGAGACCCGCTCCATGGCTCAGCGTGCCCTGCAGTATATGGATGAGGAAATGTATCGGGACTATCGGCGCATGCTGGAAGATGAAGTGGATATTAAGAAAAATCGTCTCAGCTCGTTGATCATTCACTACTTATACGCACGCAGCTACTTTATGAACTATCCGGTTCGTAACGATCACCTGGAAGCGTTTAACTACTGGAAGTCTCAGGCGCAGCAGTATTGGGTTGAGCTTGGACAGGTCTATCGCGAAGGCATGGTTGCTTTGGCACTACATCGTCTGGACGACAAAAAAACGCCAACTGATATCATCGCTTCTTTAAAAGAGCGTGCGCTTCATTCCGAGGAAATGGGCATGTATTGGCGCAGCGAAACCGGCTACTTCTGGTATCAGGCGCCGATCGAAACTCAAGCACTGTTAATCGAACTGTTTGATGAGGTTACCAATGATCGACAGGCCGTAAACGACATGCGTATTTGGCTGCTAAAGCAAAAGCAGACTCAGGACTGGAAAACCACCAAGGCAACGGTTGAAGCCTGCTATGCTCTGTTACTACGCGGCACCGACTGGCTGGCAGATGATCGTATTGTTGAGGTTTCTCTTGGTGGAGAGAAAGTCGATATTGCCGCAAAAGATGATACCAAACCCGAGGCAGGAACCGGCTACTTTAAGACAGCATGGACAGGCAGCGACATCAGGCAGGACATGGGGAACGTTAGCGTAACCAAGCAAACCGAAGGTGTTGCCTGGGGCGGTCTATACTGGCAGTATTTTGAGGACCTCGATAAAATTACTCCTCACGAGACGCCTTTGAAGCTGAAGAAAGAGCTCTTTCTTGAAACACCGTCCGCTACCGGTCCGGTGCTTACCAAGCTTGATAAGCAGATGTTGAAGCCGGGAGATCTGCTAAAAGTACGGATTGAGCTGCGGGTCGACAGAACGATGGAATATGTGCATATGAAAGACATGCGCGCTGCCGGCCTGGAGCCAATAAACGTGTTGTCGCAGTATAAATATCAAGGTGGGTTAGGCTATTATGAGAGCACCAAAGATGCCTCGACCAACTTCTTCTTTGGCTGGTTGCCGAAGGGAACCTATGTGTTTGAATATCCGCTGCGGGTAACGCATGAGGGGAATTTCTCCAACGGCATCACCACGATTCAGTGCATGTATGCTCCGGAGTTTACTTCTCACTCCGAAGGAATCCGCATCGCAGTGGGGAAATAATTAAGTAAGTAACTCCAGCAGTTCAGACCAGTTTGAAATGCGGCGCACGGACGGATCCGGTTCGTGCGTCGGTTCTTCCATAATTTTGTTCTTCCTCTTATGCCCATTATCCCGCGCATAAGTAGTCCACACCGGTATCAATCCGCTTTGTGTAGCCCCATAAACATCGTCGTACACGTTATCACCTACATAAACGATGTGTTGATGCGCAGTTTCCAGGCCCTCTGCCAGTGAGTTAAAAACGTTCTCATGCGGCTTACGATACCCCAGTTCCCCCGAAATAAGAGCCGGACTGAAATAGTCGCTCAATCCAAGTACCTCCAGAATATTACGAGCACCCGGACCGTCTGTAAAGTTTGATAGTAATCCGACCTTATAATGCCTGGTTACTATTTCCAGCATTTCAAACGTACCGGGGACAACGGCTGCAAACTCCACAAAGCTATAGAAGTAATTCCGGATAGCACTTTCCAGTCTCTCGTCATGTGGGTCGATCTCCACCCCTTGCTCTGCAAACGTATCGCTGAGCCAAAAGCGGTTATGAGTTTCTACTCCACTCTCTTTTGCCTCTAAAAATTGCTTACGGGCAATCTTCACATAAGCCGTGTTAAATAGCTCCCGATTAAATTCAATGCCTTGTTCCGTAAGAGCATGACAAAGCCTGTCGAGTGCTGTCCCAACGGCCGGCTGCTTAAGCGTTATCAATGTATCAAATAAGTCGAAAGCAATTGCTTTGACGTTTTCTATTTTTGGCAAAAAATTCTCCAGTGTTAAAGACTGCTCCTTTGTCGCTCAGAGAACGTCCCTGTGGGACTCAGAGATCGCTGCGCTCAGAGAAGCAAGATATCAATCTTTTGTCTCACAGTAAAACGGTCTCTCAGTGTAACGATCTCTCAGTGTAACGATCTCTCAGTGTAACGGTCTCTCAGTGAAACGGTCTCTCAGTGAAACGGTCTCTCAGCGACGAAGGAGCGATCTCTTATTCCTTCTTATCTCCAATCTCCTCAATATCATCACGAAGCGTCAATTCTTCATCTAAGATCACATCCCATTCAGCAGACTCAACCCGAATTTGATGAAGATAATCATCGCCATCCTGATACTCTGAATTTAAGCTACTAACCGTCATGGTAAACGGAATCTGCACGCCCTCGATATCGCGATAGTCTTCGAAGCGTATTTCGCCGGAGACAAAACGAAAAGAATCACGGACTGTATATTGCACCAGCTCAATGCGGCTGGTCTCGCGGTTAATCCAAACAATGTACTGATCGTTTTCGGTATGCGGTTCAATTTTATTCCAGGTTACAAATACCTTGTCGCAGAGCATTCTTCGTAGCTCAGCCTCACCAATCCAACCAACAATTTCTCCATTATAGATTCGAAAGGGTATCTCAAAAAAATACTGAAAAGCCGGAAGTAAAAATTTCGTATCATCATTTTCCTTGAACTCAAATTCCAGCCCGTCATTTTCCCGTTCATAGGTAAGCCAGCTTTGCATGCCTACGGTTTTTCCCTTCCGACCTCCTTCCAAAAAAGTAAGTTGGCTGGTAAACGTCCCGTTGCGAAAGGTAAATTTCAGCAGATCTTCCTTATTCCATGGGCGGCCGGCAATTTTTGTTATCAGACCACGCCATTCATCGCGCATAACAACCGTCAGCGTCTTTTTCTTTAGCCAGTCATCCAGGCCATGCTCAAGTGAAGCGGCCGCCAGTAATCCACGACCATGGTTCTCATCACTGGCACTTATCTCATTCGATAATAAACTGCCCTCTCGTAAATCCGCAATGCAGGAAACCAACAATAGCATGAGCAAATTAAGTAGAATGAGTCTGAAAATGTTCATAAGTACTCCATAAGGATCGAATTAGTCTCTTGCGCCAATAGTATTTCTTACCATACGTGCTCTTTTCCATCCCATCGATAAAACCCACCATTATGAGCAGGTGTAACCGTTTCCAGAAACGCCAGCATTTCCCGCACTGAAACCTCGGGGGTTAGATCACCGTTTGGCCCTCCCATATCTGTCTGCACCCATCCGGGGTGGATAGCCAGCACTATCCCACCGATTTCCTGAAGGTCTTCAGCCAGTATCTTCGTCGCCATATTCAGCGCCGCTTTGCTGGTACAGTAGGCATAACGATTGGTCGGTTGGCGTAGCCCCAAAGCTCCGCGCTGAGATGAAATATTTAACACAATCGGACGTTGAGCGGAGGCAAGCAGCTTCAGACAGGCCTGCACCATCATCAATGGAGAAACCGTATTGACATCCAGGGTATGCTGAAGCTCAGCACGCGGTATCTGATCAAGTGACCGATGTTCCGGCATGACCCCGGCATTATTTATCAGCATGTCCAGGGCGGAATGTTTTTCCTGAACCTGCCTGGCAACGCGCTGGATATCCCCATCACGCTGCACGTCCTGCTCAAGGATAATCAGTTCAAGATGCCTTGCAGCAAGATCTTTTAACGCAACGGCACTATCCGGACGTCTACAACAGGCGTAAACTCGGTTTCCCCTTTCCAGGAGCTGTTTGGTAAACTCTAATCCGATACCCCGGTTCGCACCGGTAATCAAGACTGTTTTCATAGACTCTCCCCACCGAATGAATTGTTACTGGTATAACAACAAATTGCGCATTATTTTGCGTGTCGAATAACCTTAACCCAATATACGACTGAAGTATACCATGAACAATTTTTCATTACCCCTACTATATATTCTGATTTTTTCCCTTTTTTTGGGAAGTTGCGCCAAAAAAAATCCCGAGTTCGAAAGCTTTGCCGGCAAATGGGTCGGCGAGTACCGTACTCCTGACGTATCCAAAGACATTGAAATTTCTCTTGATCCATCAATGCAGACCGGAGGAACCGCTGAGTTAAAAGAGTTTGATGAAACGGTCACTTCAAAAGAGTTATCCTTCGACGGCAAGAACCTGGATTACGAAGATCCGGCAACGCTGACGTTTATTCGGGCAGCCTTGAATCCTGACCGACAGAGTCTGAGCGGAGAGTTTATTCTTGGTCGAAACGCTTATCCTTTTGAAATGGCGCTGAGTAAGTCGGGAGATGGAAATACCCCCTCCCTATATCGCGGTAAATTAACAATTCCAAGCCAGATCCATGGTGTTCGGGTTTGGCTGGAACAGTCCTTTACGGGTACCATCGGTGGGAAAATCGATATACCGGGCCTTGAGATTCGTAATGTTCCGCTGGACTCAATCGCAATTAACTCAGGAGAAGAACCTGAGGTTAAGACACTCTATTTCGCTTCTGAAAGACTGCAGCTCAGCTATGCCGGTAAAGTAAAGAACGGTGGTAACTCTTCCGCCATCTACGGTAAATGGATGGAATATCCCGGAGATTCAGTAGCACCGTCTTCCGGACAGCTCGATAAACTGCATCGCCCCATTAGGGAAGAAATAATTTCGCCAACTCATTCTATTGCGACTGGGAGGACGAATGTTACCACTCCGGAAGCTGTCGGAGTATCCACTACCAAGCTTCAAGAGCTGACAAAAGCCGTTCAGGCCGATGCGAATTCAACCCTTGATGCAATGTTGGTTTATCGCACCGGGAAACTGCTCTACGAGCAGTATTATAATGGCTACAGTGGGAATGCCCTCCATAAGCTCAGCGGTGTATCACGCTCCATTACCGCGCTGCTAACAGGGATCGCCCTGCAAGACAGCCTGCTGGAAGATATGCACGAGCCTATCAGCAGCTACCTGAACGTTCCGAAAGATTCAGAGCAGGCTGCAATAACCTTGCATCATTTGATGACCATGAGCAGCGGCCTGGCTTGCAACGACTGGTCTCGCACCGCTTTCTCTAATCGTACTAAGATGCTTCGCGAAAAAGACTGGGTCGGCTATTATTGGCGTGTCATCATGGCCGACCAACCCGGCACCAGCTGGTCAGAATGTGGGGGAAACGGAGTGCTGCTGGCAGCAGTACTGGAACAGGTTAGCCAAATGCGCTTTCGAGATTATCTGAATCAGAAACTTCTACAGCCACTTGGCGTTGCTGAATTCCTCATCGAGCATGATGCCTTTGGTGATGCCGATGGCGGCTCCGGCATCTCTTTATCTGCTTATGGTCTCGCAAAGGTTGGCCAGTTATTACTGGATAGCGGAGAACTTCATCATAGCGATGGATCGTCTTCAAAGCTGATCCCTGAAGAGTGGATTCAAACTATTTGGGAAGAGCAATTCGACCTGGGTGAAGAAGCTCAAAGCAGCTATGGCTATTTCTGGTGGACAAAGACAATGCCTCATAAAGAAGGCAGTGTTCAGGTGCATTATGCAGCTGGAATGGGTGGACAATACCTGATGATTATCCCTGAGTTGGAAATGGTGTGCATTTTCCTGGCAACCGACGAGCTCAACAAACGGCTTGGGAAACCCTTTGAACTTTTGCAGAACTATATTCTTCCAGCCGTGGTAGAATAATCGTTTATTAATTTGGGTCACTATGAACGCTCTGGAAGTGCGTCAACTAAATAAATCATTTGGTGATGTGGAAGCTGTACGCGATGTCTCCTTCGCTATTCCCGAAGGTGCCGTTTTCGGACTTCTCGGTAGGAACGGCGCTGGCAAAACCACTGTTATCCGCCTTATTATGCGTCTTTATTTGCCGGATAGCGGGGAGATTGTCTTTCGGGGGAACCCGGCTGGACAGGCCTTCCGCGATCATGTCAGTTACCTTCCTGAAGAACGCGGACTTTATAAGAAGATGAAAGTCCTGGAAACGCTGCTTTTCTTTGCAGAAATCAAAGGACTAAAGCCCTCAGCTGTTCGTCATACCGCAATGGAATATCTGGAGCGCTTCGACCTGGCAGACCGGGCCAATTCCCGAATGGCAGAACTGTCGAAGGGGAATCAGCAAAAAATCCAGTTTATTATCTCAATCCTCTCCGACCCGGATTTTATTATTCTGGACGAACCGTTTACCGGTCTTGATCCCATCAACATACATCTGTTGAAAGATTTGATCCTGGATTTAAGCCGACAGGGTAAGATCCTGTTGCTCTCTACTCACCTGATGGATTTTGCAGAGAAGCTTTGCGATCATATTGCCATAATGAATCATGGCAAGCTGGTGCTATCCGGTAACCTCGCCGAGTTGAAACAAAAGCTGGGAGCTAACAGCGCGAGAATTGTTGCGGATAATGCGGCTGACTTTTTAGAGCGGCATCCGCTGGTAAGCAGTATGGAAGCCTTCGGCAATAACATAGACCTGAAAGTACAGCATAGTTCAGACCTCCAGCAAGTTCTACAGGATATGCTGAAGTCCGGCCTTCAGGTAAAACGTTTTGATGCGGACGATATTTCTCTACAGGAAATGTTCATGCGTGTCGCCGGTGACATCTTACCGGAGGCATCCAATGTTTAACTACCGCACCAAAGCGATAGTAAAGCGAGAGTTGAAATCCCAGATACTAACCTGGTCGTTCATCATCTCGACGCTAATCATCCCTATTCTTTATATAGTTTTCATCGGATTTCAGTTCTTTCTGGTACTCTATGAAGAAGATCGCGATGCAAATCTGATCATCGTAGAGGAAAGTCCCTTTATCAACCAGCAGCTTTCGGACCGCATCGATGATTCACCAGACATTTTAGGTGGCGAATTACAGACTACCTACATCACTATGTCTCGGAAAAATTTCACAGACTATCTGGAGAAGATGCATCAATCGCTACGGGACGGAAATACGACCGGTGTTCTGTTTATTCCCGACTCTGCGAGAATAACCAAAACGGTAGAATATTATTCAGCCAATCCGGTGAACCTTCAGCTGCTTGAGAAATTTCGTAAGGTTATCGATGACGTTCTGGTTAAAGAATATTTTGCGGGCAGGCAAGTCGATTCGCAGGATTTGACCTATGCCAAAAAGTTCGTCGAGTTTAATAAAGTAAAAATATCTGCCGATGGACAGGAAAAGGCCGGCTACAGCAATCTCGCAGTAGCTTATATCTTAACGTTTATGCTGTACTCGAGCCTGCTGACAATCGGATCATCCATCTTTTCAACAATCACAGAAGAAAAGGAAAACCGCCTGGTTGAGGTTTTATTGTCTTCTGTTCAGCCACATGAGCTGATGAGCGGTAAAATTATAGGGACGCTAATTGCAGGTCTCATGCAGGTGCTCGTTTGGGCAGCTCCCATTGCGCTGGTTGGTTTCGGCTCCTTGCAATTCATACAGCAGTTTGTAGACATCAATCTGCAAATCAGCGCCGTTCAGATTATCTACTTTCTGCTGAATTACTGTATTGGACTCATCACTTTTCTCGGTATCTATGCTGCTGCCGGAGCCGTATTCGATTCCGCAAAAGATGCTCAACGCGTCCTGATCCCGATTATGTTGCTGGTAACACTATCGTTTTATCTGACTTTTACAATGATTAGAAATCCGGCTAATTCTATTGCCACAACAGCATCGCTATTACCTTTTGCTTCATTGATTATTATGCCGGCAAGAATGACGCTGATTGAGGTTCCCTGGTGGCAGCTCGTAATGATGACCGGTATCAATCTCTTAACGATGTATGCCTGCTTACGTGCGGCGGGCAAACTGTATCGGGTTGGTATCTTAATGACCGGAAAGAAACCGGGACTATTTGAGCTTTGGCGCTGGTTGCGCTCCTGAGAAAAAATCACTAAATTTTCTTTTTGTGAAGAATATTTATCTGTCTTGCGTGTATACTATTTATAGGCACGTTTACTGAGGGGTATTCATGTATTATTCTGTACAAATTAATTCTTTCAGAAAGCTATCATTTTCATCTGTAATGCTGCTGCTTGTATTGCTTACACCTTCGTTTGCAGCAGCTCCGGAACAATCCGAAGAAATCGTTGGAGACTGGACGGGTAAGCTTGAACCACCCGGTTCTACATCCGAGCTTCGCCTGGTATTGCACATAAAGCGCAACGACAAGGGGATGTTATTCAGCACGATGGACAGTCCCAATCAGGGGGCAGAAGGCATTCCGGCCAGCAGCATCACCTATACGGATAAAGATCTTGAAATTCGTTTTGCCTCTATTGGCGGCACCTACCGCGCCAAGCTGTTGGAGAACGGTCGTCTGGATGGTATATGGAGTCAGGGTGGTGCGCGAATGGATTTACCGATGATTCGTCTTGATGAAGCAAAACCTTCTGGGCGCCCACAGGATCCACAGCCGCCTTTTCCATACTCCAATGAAAATATGGATTTTGTAAATGAGAACGCCGGTATCACTCTATCCGGAACGCTTAGCATTCCTGAAGGAGACGGCCCTTTTCCAGCAGTTGTATTAATCAGCGGCTCCGGTCAGCAAGACAGGGATGGCGCTTTAATGTTGGATCATCGTCCATTCCTGGTATTGGCAGACTACCTGTCCAGACACGGTATAGCCGTTTTACGGTATGATGACCGTGGCTACGGAAAGTCCGGAGGTTCTTTTCACACTGCCGACAGTAGAGACTTTGCAGCAGATGCACTTGCCGGAAAGAAGCACCTTCAATCCCATCCTAAAATTGATTCTGAGAATATTGGAATTATAGGGCATAGCGAAGGCGGCTACATTGCAGCAATGATTGCAGCTGACAATCCGGATATCCCCTTTATCGTATCGCTGGCCGGAAGTGGAATACCGGGCGGTGAGATTATTAAAAAACAAACCAGCCTCATCCTGAAGGCATACGAACGCAGCGACAATCTGATTAAATGGAATCGGCAGCTTCAGGAAAAAATGTTTCAGATTATTACGGAAGAGAAAGATGATGCGATTGCGAAACAGCAAATCCGGGATTTCTTTCGCTCGTTCTACAACGGCCTAACGAAAAAAGAGCAGAAAGAATTCAGCGAGCATGCGGACATCAATAGCTTTGCAAACATGAATGCCTCACAGCTCACCTCTCCCTGGTTTCGCTTTTTTGTTGAGCATAATCCGGCAGAAGATTGGGAGAAGGTTAAGTGTCCGGTCCTGGCGGTTATCGGTTCAAAGGATTTACAGGTTCCGCCGAAAGAAAATCTCGAAGCAATCGGCAAAGCTCTGCAAAAGGCCGGCAACAAGCGGGTTACGTTACAGGAGCTGGACGGTTTAAACCATCTTTTCCAGAACGCCAAAACCGGTGCCCCTGATGAGTATTCACAAATAGACGAGACATTTGCCCCCTCAGTCATGAAGCTCTTGCGAGATTGGATATTAAAAACGGTGAGTAGCTAGAAGAAACAGGCAGTAGGCAGTAGGCAGTAGGCAGTAGGCAGTAGGAAGAAATCTTTCACATTTTGCCATTTCACCTTTCACTTCTCACAAATTAAATTGCCTCATTGCCTCATTGCCTCATTGCCTCATTGCCTCATTGCCTCATTGCCCAGCTATAAACGGATGTTTCTCAATTCGAGCGACGGCTTTTTCAGCAAGTTTGATTTGTTTTTTAACCGCTTTTGGGCCAGTCCCCCCTTCTACATTGCGATTATTCAGGCTGGTACGCAAATCCAATACGTCATATACATCTTTCTCAAAAACCTCTGAGTAAGCCTTCAATTCCTCGACGCTGAATGCCGAAAGGGCAATATCTCTTTTTACAGCTTCTCCCACAACTGCCCCGACAATGTCATGTGCTTTGCGAAACGGCACTCCCTTGCGCACCAGATAATCGGCCATATCTGTTGCTAGGAGAAGGCTGTCGCACTGCGCTATCATCTTATCGGGATGAAAAACGGCACCGTCCATCGTTCCTGCAAATACCTGCGTACAGAGTATCGCAGAATCGAGCTGTTCAAACGTTATGCGTTTATCTTCCTGCAGATCCCGGTTATAGGTCATCGGCAGGCCGCGCTGTAGAATCTGTAGTTGATTGGCTGAAGATATTGCTGCTGCGCTACGGCCACGCAGGAGCTCCAGAGAATCTGGATTTTTTTTCTGAGGCATCATACTGCTACCGGTTGTAAAGGCATCGGAAAATGTTACAAAGCCGAACTCTGTGGTATTCCAAATCTGTAACTCACCTGCTACTCGACTTAAATGAGTGAAAAAGCCGCCGATAATCGTCAGAAATTCTGCGAAAACATCCCGACTACCGGTAGCGTAGATTGAATTTTCTGATATGCGACCAAAGCCCAGTCTTTTCGCCAACGGTTTGCGCTTTACCGGTATTCCGCTACCCGCCAGTGCTCCACCGCCCAGTGGCATTACATCAAGTCGTTTATAATAGTCTTGTAGCCTATCCAGCGTTGCCTCGAATCCCCAAAAAACCGCAAGCAGATAATGCGATAGTAAAATGGGCTGAGCCTGTTGCCAATGTGTATAGCCGGGTAATATTGCGTCGGGGTATTCCGCTACCTTTTTCAGAAGGCAACGTTGAAGCTCTTCCAGCGATCTAACCCAGTCTCCGATCTCACGCTTCAAACAAAGCCTCGCATCAGTCATCACCTGGTCATTACGGCTGCGCCCGCTGTGAATCCGCGCTCCAATATCTCCGCTTAATTCAGTAAGTCTTCTTTCTACAGCCATATGTATATCTTCATCTTCCGGAAGGAATATAAATCGATCATCTGCAAACTCCTTTGCAATTACATCAAGTGAAGCCTTTATCTGTTCACTTTCGCTCTGCGTATAAATACCAGACTCTGCTAGTGCTACAGCCCAGGCGCCGTTTACTCGTATATCGTCGCGCCACATCCTGCGGTCCAGATCAACAGATCTGCTGAATTCTTCCATCAAGCCGCTTGTTTCACCGCTAAAGCGGCCACTCCACATTTTCTTCTTATTCTCCGACATCGTCACGTACTCCCTGGTTTTCACACTCTCGATTCATATTTGCAGAGAAATTGCCAATCCCAATTTAAGAATAAAATCTTCAAATAGCTCATTGGTCAACATACATAGTATAACAAGAAAATCATGCTGTTGTCACAACTTCATTATTGCGTTCAACACGGACATTTTATTGTGTATATTGCTTGTCGATTTAACGCATAAAGCTATTCACATCTTTGATAAAAGGAGAGCCCGCATGAAGATGCTACAGGAACTCGGGTTAAAGGAAAAAAATTTTGGAGCCTCTACCGGTCTCAACTGGTTAGAGACCACCAGCGAGGGTGAAATAAGTGTGACCTCACCCGTCGATGGAAAGCACATTGCCAGCGTTTACAAAGCTTCTGCCGCAGATTATGAAACGGTAATTACCAAATCCCAGGAAGCGTTTTTGTATTGGCGTAAAGTGCCGGCACCGGTTCGCGGTGATATCGTCCGTCAAATTGGAGACCGGTTAAGACATTATAAGCAGCCTTTGGGCGAGCTCGTTTCCTATGAGATGGGCAAGTCTCTTCAGGAAGGCCTGGGTGAAGTTCAGGAAATGATCGACATCTGTGATTTTGCAGTAGGTCAGTCCCGCCAGCTTTACGGCCTGTCTATGCATTCGGAACGCCCTAACCATCGTATGTATGAGCAGTATCATCCAATTGGTATTTGCGGCACTATTACAGCCTTCAATTTTCCGGTAGCGGTATGGGCCTGGAATGCTATGATATCCGCCGTTTGCGGTAATGTGAATCTCTGGAAACCCTCTCCAAAGGTGCCATTAACCGCTATCGCCTGCCAGCACATTATTAAAGACGTTTTAAAAGAGAATGATATCCCTGAAGGCGTTTTTACGCTGCTGATCGGTGACAATGATGTTATTGGTGAAACGCTGATCAATGATAAACGCGTTGAGTTAATTTCCTTTACAGGATCTATTCGCGTTGGCCGTCACGTAGGAGAAGTTGTTGCAAAACGCTTCGGCAAGAGTATTCTTGAACTTGGTGGAAACAATGCGATTATCATTTCGCCAAACGCAAATTTAAAACTTGCAATTCCAGCTGTAGTATTTGGAGCAGTAGGCACAGCGGGCCAGCGCTGTACGTCTACACGACGTTTATTCATCCACGACTCAATCTACGATAAAGTGAAAGAGGCTCTCGTCAAAGCCTATTCCAGCCTTCGAATCGGTTCCCCGCTTGATGAGAACAATCATGTTGGTCCACTAATCGATACGTATGCTGTAGACTCATACAAGAAAGCCCTAACCGCAGCAAAAGCTGAAGGTGGCAACATTGTATGTGGAAATGAAGTCTTGGAAGGTAGCGGATTCGAATCCGGTTGTTATGTTAAGCCTTCCATTGTTGAAGCAGAAGCAGATTACGACATTGTTCGCGAAGAGACCTTTGCCCCGATACTCTACCTGATGAAATACAGCGGGAATGTAGAGAATGCCATTTCATTGCAAAATGCTGTTACTCAGGGACTTTCTTCGGCAATCTTTACTGACAGCATTCAGGAAAGCGAACTCTTTCTTTCACATGCCGGCTCTGACTGTGGTATTGCCAATGTAAACATAGGAACATCCGGTGCAGAAATCGGTGGAGCCTTTGGCGGTGAGAAGGAAACGGGCGGTGGACGTGAGTCCGGTTCCGATGCCTGGAAGGCCTATATGCGACGTCAGACAAATACCATAAACTATGGACATTCTCTGCCGCTTGCACAAGGCATTAAATTCGATATTTAAGCTAAATTTTTTTTCCCGGCTGTAAAAATAACAGTCGGGAAAAAAATTCTTGCATTTTTTTTAAGTATTTTGGAACTTTTTGAGTAATTATTGAATAGTAAGTACACAGCGTTTCTTTTGACAATTGTATTTGATACCCCGCATTCTACTCTCTAAAAGCTGCCAGCGCTGTTATAACGGAGTTTACGGCTAAATCTGGATAAACTTATTAGATCTGATTGTACTTTGCCGTTTTGGGTAAATAAATCCGCCATATTAAATATGCATATTTATGCGTATTTTGTTGATAAAATCAGTCTATTGATTGATATTGATTATTAAACTGGCATAATTAATAATATTCAGGAAAGTCGTCAGGACACCCTCTGACACACCACCGACTTTCTGTGAACATGATTGGTAAAAAGCATTAATAATCGGAGGTTCTCTTCCGGGCGAGAGATTCTACGTTCAATACCAAAGAAGTATTACGAAGGAGAGTTCACATGAAAGCAACAAAAATAACTCTGATCATTCTTTCTGCACTATTGATTAGTGTCACGATGTGGGCACTAAATGAAAGTGAAGAAGATCGCTCTCAGAAGGTGACCTTTGAGGATACACATGTTGTAAGCCTTGAGGAAGCCGCTGAGTTTACAGCTCGTTACCGCGCCCAGATGGACGAGGGTGAAACTAAAATCGGTGGAATGTTTGCACGTTCTGCTATCGACCGCATTATGAACCAGGATGGAGTAATGGGTCTACGCTATTATCATGGACTCAATGCTGAAGGCGAAAATGTCATCGTATTGGTTGGTGTGGATAAGGATAACCGTGACATGCTTCACGGCGAGCTGGCTGAAATGGCCCTTCCTTGCCCGCCCTTCTGCTTCGATGAAAATGAGCTGAACAGCAATGTTTCGATGGCAAAAGCACAACTGAATCAATAGTTCTACATTCCTATTTCTCTTCGCCCGGAAGAAAAAAATATTCAACTTCGATTTTCTCCCGATCATTGCGATCGGGAGTTTTTTTATTTCTCCTAAACTAATTTCTAAAACCTGCCGATGATGGTAGCACATCAACAAGACATAATCATGGAGGATAAAGTCTTGCGCCCCTGCTTCCTTGAAAAAAGATCTTTGCTAAATCCCACAATTGGATCACATGCATTTTGTATAGGATATGCATATTGGCATTGTCGAATGTCGAATAATGTCATCTTCATGGACGGAATAACTCAGAGGAAATCATGAGCCAGCTGCCAGTATTATTTTTTGCTCAACTGATTACCGACTTGCTACTTATGATAATTGGGGTCTGGTGCTTTCGCAGGGCATCTACCCCACTAAGAGTGTTAATCGTTTTATTCGTTTTACACGCAATGGTAGACTTTTTCGGTGTTTACCTGGCTATGTCAGGAATTGAAAACTTATGGTTACATCATGTCTATACACCGATAGAGTTTTCGCTTATTATGGTGGCATTTGCACTATGGCAAGAGAATAAAAAGCTACGCATCGCGATGATTTTGACAGCTATTCTCTTCTGCCTGTTTTGCTTTGTCGTAAAAGTAACATCATATGAGACTATCAAACAATTTGATTCGCTCACATCAACGATATCACGTGTCTTTATGGTTGCACTCGCTCTGTTTACAATCGTTAAGCTGTATGTAAACAATTACTCCTCAATCTTTCAGGATAGCAGATTTTGGATTGCAACGGGTGTTCTTACCTATTTCATCGGAACAATAACAATCTTTGCCCTGGGTAACTTCTTTGTCGAGATGCCTGCTACAGATGTGGTCTTAACATGGTCTGTATCCTGGGGCGTTACATCTATTGCTAACATGCTCTATGCCGGAGGGCTGTTTTGTCCAGTACGCCAATAGAAATTTTACAGTTTACTTTTTTTATCAGCCTTACGCTGATAATTCTAGGCTGGTCTATTGTTTTTGCAGTTATACACTATCGCAAACGTCACTTGAAGGATGCACAGGAAAAAGAAGACATTTTCCTGGAGGGCGAACGCAAGTATAGTGAGCTTTTCAACAATATATCAGACATCGCCTTCTCACATTCTGAAAAGGGAATCATTCAGCAAATCAATGCCGCAGCAACACGCGAGTTGGGGTATTCCGTTCGGGAATTGATTGGAAAATCCTTATTTGATTTAATTTCAAAAGATCCTGCAGAACAAAAACAGCTTCACGAATATCTAACCAGCATTCTTCAGAACCATCAGGCAAGTGGTCACCTTACATTGCTCAGCAAAAACGGCAATCCCCGCATTTTTCATTATCGCAGCACCTTGCATATTAGTGAGGCAGAGACAAATAGCATTGAAGGGATTGCGCGCGATGTAACGGAGCAAATCCATGCCAAGCGAGCGCTGCAGAAAAGCGAAGAGAGTTATCGCCGCTTTTTTATGGAAGACCTTACAGGCGACTTCATTGCTTCTCCGGATGGCGAAATTATTTCCTGTAATCCGGCCTTTGCGTCAATTTTTGGGTATGAGCAACCAAATGATATCGTCAGAAAAAACCTGCAAACTCTATATCCGTCTCAAAAAGAGTATCAGAAATTTTATAATGCTATACAGAATTCCGAGAAGCTGGTTTACGATGAACGGGAACTCCGCAAAAAAGACGGTAGCAACCTCTACATTATCCAGAATATCTCCGGTATCAGGGATGAAAAGGGCAACCTCACCCAAATACGTGGATATATCTTCGACAATACCGAGCCAACCAAGCTAAAAGAACAGCTGCTTCAGGTTCAGAAAATGCAGAGTATCGGTACGCTGGCCGGTGGTATTGCCCACGACTTCAATAATATTTTAGGAATTATACTCGGACATGTATCGCTGGTGCGCCAAAATCAGCCCGTTAGCGAACAGCTTGGTGAGAGCATAGATGCCATCCATCAGGCGGTTGGAAGAGGTGCGAGCCTTGTGGAGCAGATTCTTACATTTGCCAGAAAGTCCGACACCAAGTTTAAGCCGATTCAGGTTAATCAAACTATTCGCGATTTAACCCTGATGCTCAGCGGCACGCTCCCCAAAACCATCCTCTTTACCCTTGAGCTGGAAGAGAAACTGCCTCCAATATTTGGTGACCAAAACCAGCTGCACCAGATTTTCCTTAACTTTTGCGTAAATGCCCGGGACGCAATGCCGGGAGGTGGGACCATTACAATAAATACCGGCAGAATCTCTTCAAAAGATATGCGGGAAATAAATCCTGAGTCCAAAGATGTTGAACACGCTCACATAATGGTTTCTGATACCGGAACAGGTATTGACGAAGAAACCCAGCGACGCATCTTCGAACCCTTTTTCACAACTAAGGAACATGGTAAAGGAACCGGACTCGGACTGGCGATGGTTTATGGCATCGTCCGCAATCATGCGGGTTATATTCAGCTTGAAAGCGAATTGGGCAAAGGTACGACTTTTCACGTCTATTTACCGCTTGCGGAACAACAAACTGCACAGAAACGAAACAATAAAAGCCTGGCGCCATTATCAGGCAATGAAACCATTCTTATCGTTGAAGATGAAAGCATGCTTGTAAATCTGCTTACCAACATATTTACCAAGAACGGCTATGAGATCCTGATTGCAAAAGATGGTGTAGAAGCAGTAGAAGTATTCTCCGAGAACATGGATAAAATAGATCTGGTCTTTGCCGATTCCGGCCTACCCCGCAAAAGTGGCTTTGAGGCTTTCAGTGAAATGCAGCTTCTGGACCCAAATGTAAAAGGGGTATTTGCCAGCGGATATTTCGATCCGGACGTACGCACTCGCATGGAAATGGCTGGAATCAGTGACTTTATCCAGAAGCCTTATTCACCCAAAAAGGTGGTCGCTCAAATCCGATCCATCCTCGATAAGAAGGATGAAACCGTCAATCAAGCTTCCTGAATTGGTTAAAACCAGCGGGGTTACAGTAAAGCTGTAATCCCGGTTCACGTCGTTTACCTCACAAATTATTCTTCACGTTCCGCTATATTGTTATTATAATCTCGTAAGCAACACGATTTTGCAGCGATTAACAGCTATGAAGATACTTAAACAGCCCTCTGTATCTGACGTCCTTCAACGGAATTTATCTTCTGATGTACATCCGGAGATATTGATTGAAGAGCTGCGACGGAGTCATTCCAGATTTCAAACCCTGTTTAATCTCTGCAGAGAGGCAATGCTTATCGTTGATCCGGATTCAAGCATAATTCTAGATGCCAACAATGAAAGCGGCAGGCTGCTTGAGTACAATAAAAAAGACCTTCCTGGACGAAAATTATCTTTAATCTTTCCCCGCCAGTCTCGCCTGTTTAGTAAACTCTGTCAGGATGCATTTGATAAGACACGCGCACAAACCGGCAGGCTATATGCCACAACGGCATCTAAAGAGAGACTTCCCCTTCAAACAAGTGCCTGGCCGATAGATCATGAAGGCAATCCGGGGATACTGCTGGTTTTAGAAGACCTAAGCGTTCGAATGCAAACCGAGCAAACGCTGAGGGAATACGGAACGCTGATTGAAAATATGCGCGAAGGGCTCATGATCGTTGATAACGACGATGTAATCCGCTTCGTAAATCCACGCATCTGTGAAATGTTAGGGTATAGCGAAGAAGAGCTAATCAACAAAGTCGGATACAGCGTGCTGTTCAACCGCCGCGGACAACGCGTTATCCGCAGCAAAAACAAGCTCCGCACGAAAAACGTTTCTGATCAGTATGAGATTGAAATGATTCGCAAAACCGGTGAACCGATCTGGGTCTCTATCAGCGGTGTACCCGTCACAAACTCTGACGGTAAGGTATGCGGCTCTTTTGGAATTATCTCGGATATCAGTGAACGTAAAGCGGTAGAGACAGAGCTAAAGAACGCAAGGGATGATCTTGAAAGACGCGTTACGGCCAGAACTGCAGAGCTTAAGCGGTCTGAAGCAGCATTAAAGCGTGCCAAAGACGGACTCGAACATCGTGTTGAAGAACGCACGGCCGAACTGTCGCAGGCCAACAGAATTCTGAAGGAGCAAATAGAGGTTCGAAAGCGCGCTGAGGAAAAGCTGCTGGAAAGCGAAGAGAAGTATCGCATACTCTTTAACAGCGGAAATGATGTCGTGTTAGTCTATCGCCAGCAAAGCGACGGCGAGTTGACCTCATTTATTGAAGTAAATGATGTTGCCTGCCGTAAACTGGGATTTAATCGTGAAGAACTGCTGAAAGCAGACTACCGTAAGATTGCTCCTCAAATTGACGAGGCGACATTCCTTGAACGCATCTCTGAAATCCAGAAGGATGGTTACCTCTTATATGAAGATATATTCTTTACACGTTCGGGTTCGCAAATACCTGTTGAAGTAAGTGCTCACCTTTTTGAATTCCAGAATCAGCCGACTATTATGGCAATTGCCCGTGATATTTCCGCAAGGGAAAGAGCGGCTGCCCAAATTCGGGAGCAGGCCGCCCTGCTGGATAAGGCACAGGATGCGATTATGGTCTGCGACCTGAATGACCATATTATATACTGGAACAAAAGCGCCGAGCGTCTCTATGGCTGGAAGATGGAAGAAGTAATCGGGACCAATGCATTTGAACTACTTTTCATGAATCGTTCCGAACAGTTCATTTCCAGCAGGCGTGCCGTACTGGAATATGAAGAATGGCAGGGCGAGCTCTCGCAAATGACCAAAGAAGGCAAGGAAATTATTGTAAAAAGTCGCTGGACATTGGTCAGCGATGAAAACAGCATTGCCAAATCCATACTGGTCGTTAATACAGATATTACAGAAAAGCGGCGCATCGAATCTCAGTTCCTTCGTGCCCAACGCATGGAAAGTATTGGAGCATTGGCAGGCGGAATTGCACACGATTTGAATAACGTTCTTGCTCCAATCTTAACCGCCGTTCAGATACTACAGGTTCGCCTTGATGATGACAAGAGCCACCGCATCCTCGATACAATTGAAGGAAATGTAAAGCGTGGTGCGGACATGATTAAACAGATCCTCACTTTTGCCAGAGGTGTTGAGGGTGAACGTATTCCGCTTCAAATGACGCAAATTCTGGATGAGATAAAGAAAATCGTTGAAGAGACTTTCCCGCGCTCAGTGGATATGCACTCCGATATCCCACGGGCTCTATGGAGCGTTTCGGGTGATGCAACTCAGCTCCATCAGGTGCTGCTCAATCTTTGCGTAAATGCCCGGGACGCCATGCCCGAGGGTGGTCAACTTCATCTCACTGCAGAGAACATAGAGCTAACGGTTGAGGCTCGCCGAATTCATCTTGATGCAAGCCCGGGTCCTTATGTTGTTATCCGGGTTGAGGATAATGGCTCCGGTATCCCTGCTGATATCATCAACAAAATCTTCGATCCGTTTTTTACAACAAAAACCATGGACAAAGGCACCGGTCTTGGGCTATCAACTGTTTCAGCAATTGTTGGCAGTCATGGCGGTTTTGTAACGGTAAACAGCACTCTGGGAAAGGGAACGTCATTCGAGGTCTATCTCCCTGCACTTGTAAATATTGAAGCTGAGGACATCTCTGAACCGGTAGAAGATATTCGCGCAGGAAAGGGAGAAGTTATACTGGTTGTCGATGATGAGACATCCATACTGGAGATTACCAGGGAAACGCTGGAAACATATGGCTATTCAGTAATGTCGGCACATGACGGGGCTGAAGCGGTAGCCTTGTATGCCCAGCATCAGGAGGCAATCCCGGTAGTGATTACGGATATGATGATGCCGGTTATGGATGGTGCTGCAACGGTCAGAGCGCTTCGTAAAGTAAACGCCAATGTAAAGATCATCGCTTCAAGCGGCTATATGGAAGACAATAAGATCAGTGAACTGGTCGGTAAAAACGTAGACGGATTTCTGCAAAAGCCTTATACCGCGGAAAAGCTACTTGTTACGCTACACAAAGTGCTTGGACGCTCCGGAGACTAGTTTTACTTACCCTGCCGACTGAGAAAATGGCGGATCGCATCTATATCTTCTGCAACTTCATTGGCCCGGGGAGAAGCTTCCGCAATTACCAAATAAGATTCTACCCGCCCCAGGTCACCACCTATAATCGATACCCAGGCAGATGTAATCGCAAGTCTCGGGTTTTCCTGTAGCGCCTCTTCCGGCATACGCTTCAACCAGTTCAATACGCTCAGCATCCTACCGCTCTTTAACCATTCCGTAGCACATGCTTCTATAATTCCAGCAGCTTCACCGAAAGCTCCAGCTTCAGCATAGTGAAAGAAGGCCTCAAACGGCATGTCGCTTTGCTGGTAAGCTGCCCCGGCACGCAGATGGATAGTTTCAAGGTGCTGCATTCCGGTTTTGTGAAGACGCAGATGCAACTGCTCCTGAACCAATGGATGAATACGATACCATCCCTCTTCTTTATTCATGAACTCAACAAACCGATCAGTCTCGGCAAGCGAACGAATAGCATTACCTGCAGCAGGGTTTCCACTGACAGAAGCAGCAATAACGGTATCAAAGATGCCCAGAATGGATAAGTCGCGCAGCAATTCCTGCTCAGATTCACTGAGCTTATTAAATAGCGAGTCAAATGGAAAGACCAGGGAGTCGCCGCCTTTTTTCTCGTATTCATCAACAAATGAAACCGGCTTATCATCACCGCTTAGGGTAAGGGCAGTATAATTTATTGCGATTGGACGCGAGGTAGCGCTTTCCACGATTGCGGAAATCGGACCGTAGGGGAGCATCACCTGAAACTGTTGTTTTAACAGCAGCTCAGCTTCATCCACCGAGAAACCAAAATAAGGCGTACGTATTTCCATTAAACGTTCGTATGAACGATGACGGGCCAACTCGCCGAATGGCGGATCTGCCTGACTAACGACAACAACGTGCATCTGTGGAGGCAGGTAGGTCAGCAAATAGGTCATCATAGCATGCACCGGCCGACTGTTAATCAGGTGATAATCATCGAGAATGATTACAAAATCCGACAGCACTAAAGCAACATCATCCAGCAGCTTTTTGAGCACTTCTTCCATCTTCGGCTTTTTATCTGCCTGCAGCATGGCAAAGACTGCCTTTCCAAGCCCCGGTTGAATGGTCTGCATTACAGTTACAAAATGCTCAAGGAATACAGCCGGATCATTATCATAATGATCCAGCGTTAACCATCCGACCTTTTGTTTAGCTTCTGCAGCCCACTGCGATAGAGTAGTGGTCTTTCCATAACCGGCGGGGGCGGAAAGGATTGTTACCGGTAATACCACTCCGTTTTGTAGTCGCTCCATTAATTCAGGTCGCTGCAATCGGTTTGCTGCTACCGGTGGAATTTGAAATCGCCACTTTTCGATACTTTTTTTTGCCTTGGAAGCCGTCATTTCTTCACCATCATATTTCTGTTTAAATCGGCGGGAAATATAGGATTTTTTGACCATGGGTGCAACCGGGGAAGTAATCTGCTTTTATATAAACAGCAACGGCCCTGCAGAAAACTGCAGGGCCGTTGCTTGAAAAGGAAAGGTATGTATTTTTATTTACTGCGATGTTGCCTTGTAAACCGTTACTCCCCAATCGCGTGGATCATGTGGTGCTGCAGCATTCCAGCGTTGAAAAGAGTGGGAATCATCCGTCTCGAATACAGCTTCGTATTCACCGCTCTTCAGAAAAACCTGACCATCAAACAAACGATTCTTTTTGGAGCCACCAGCATGCTCAGTCATACGATAGGTCATTTCCCAAACAACGCGACCGGTTCTACGCTCCTCAATCCATGCGAAGTCGTACATATGTCCACCACGTCCTTCACCAACCGCATACACGCGAACGCTGCCGTCTTTATCCAGCTTGAAGGATTTGCGCATCTTTTTATCATCCCCAACTCTGGCAATACGTGCCAACACGTTCTTGTCTTCATCTTCGGTAAAAGACTGCACATCTCGTTTGGAGTTGAAGCCTTGTTCTACGCTCATGATGGTCATTCCCCAATGCTCCGGGTCGAACGGCTGTGCCGAATTCCAATCGCGATAGGAATGTGAATCATCCGTTACAAAGTTTGCGACATAGCTGCCCTTCTTCAGGCGAACAACGCCGTCATACAGACGATTCTTGGAAGCACCACCGGCATGCTCGGTTTCATGATAATCCATTTCCCAAACGCGCTCTCGTGAATTTCCCTTTGTTATCCAGGCGTAATCGAACATTTCACCGTGTCGACCTTCACCGACTGCATAAATACGCACGTCCATATCTCTGGTGAGCGTAAACCCTTCACTGCGGAACTCATCATCTCCCAGTCGACTGAAGTCTACAATCAGGTTTTTCATTTCAGCTTCTTCATAATCGAAAAGCTCTACTGCGGATGCAGCCCTGGAGTCTTCTCCGTAAATGGAAACTCCCCAGAATTCAGGATCATATGGCGGTGAAGCATTCCACTCGAGCGGAGAGTGGGAGTCGTCGCTTACATAGTAAAGCGCATAGCTACCTTTAGGGAATGAGATACTGCGCTTATACATACGATTCTTTTTAGCGCCACCGGCTTCATCGGTATTCAGATAATCCATTTGCCATACGCGCTCACGTGTATCGGTATTGATAATCCAACCATAGTCGAAAGAACCGTCATCCCGTGCTTCACCAAGTGCATAAACCATCAGCTCCGTATCGCGTTTAACCTTGAATCCCTGCTTTTTATATAAGTCATCGCGGGATGCAAAGATCGATATTAGTGCCTTTTGCTGAATCGCTTCACGGTTTCTTCTGATAGACGACTTGTTAACACTCGTTCCATCACCAAGCACCTTCAGAGAATACTCTTCATATGAATCGTCATCATCGCGATCCGAACTACCCATAATCCAGTTCTTTAATCCACTCCATCCGCTGCTATTATAGTAGTAGCCCGGAAATACGGAGAAGTATACTTCATACGATCCGGCAGGAAGTTCTACGGCATCTTTATAGTTACGCAGCTTACGACTCATCCACTTGGAGTTTGAATCGGTAAGCTCCCAAACAACATCACGGTTCTCAGCATTTAAGATCCATGCCGTGGCAAGATAGGAGCTCTTTCCGCGTAAATGGCCGCTTACGACGTTGATACTAACCTCGCCTCGATTATTGAGCTTGAAACCGGCATATTCAATTTCTTCCGGTTCGAGGTCATTTATCTCAACCATTACGGTTTGAGCCAGCGCTCCGGCAATCATACTTATCAGTATGATAAATACCAGCGAAGCGTTTGTTCTCAGATTTTCTTTAGTCTTACGCATATTGATATTTCCCCAGTGTTTCGTGATACGTCTATGCGTTTATCAAGCGATCTTTTTGTCGCCTTTGTTCAGACGGGAAAATAGAATGAATGTTTCTAAAAAATTATGAAAAATGCGGAAAATATTGACAGTCGGGTCAGAGATTGTCGCTATTTGCCTAAAAAATCATCAAACATGGCATAAACAAACTTTTGGAAGGAGTTTTTGCAGGGTATTCAACCCAATCATGTAAGATTTAACAGGTTATTTACCGGCCAAAATTTCAGCTAATGCGGAACTGGTAAGTGGAATTTGACGCCGCAATACAGGCTGATCGCTATTTATTGCATGCCAAAGCTGTTGAACTTCGGCAAAGGAATCGATGTCGGAAAGTTTCTGAAGCAGCTTGATTTTTAGCCCTCCTTCAGCAGCATTTTCCAGCGTTTTGTCAAATACGGATTCACTACTCCAGACGACATCTTTAAAGATAATCCGATGGGAAGCTTTCATAGCAATTAAATAATAGCCACCATCATCCGTCGGCCCCAGCACAACATCAGACGTATCCAGCAGGTTGAATGATCGTTCTATGATCGAATCATCTATCGTTGGCAAATCGCTTCCAATAATACAGACTTTCTCAAATCCTGATTTAAATCGCTCCTGAAACGTATCGCCCATCTTTTTTCCAAGATTACCCTCTGTTTGCAGGAGATATTCACCTTCTTTACCCAACCAGGCTTTCATCTCATCCAGACCATCAGCCGGCCAGTAGGACACGCAGAGCTGATAAGACCGTTGAGCCTTATGTTGGGCAACGAGATCGCGTCCCATAGCCCGATATAATTGCAGAGACTGTTCCGGGGTAAGTTGCGGCTGCATACGGGTTTTGACCGTTCCGAGCCGAGGGGTTTTCATGAAAATGATTAGCGTGTTGGTCATATAAAAAAGTTCAGAGTTCAGAGTTCAGAGTTCAGAGTTCAGAGTTCAATGTAGCGTCGCATGATTATACGACGATTCATGGGTTCAGCCGACAACTTCAGTCGTGGGAAAAAATGACCGTATGATTATGCGACGATATAATGTATGCGATAACGAAGCTATAAAGCAAGATAGCAGGTTTTAATTCAGCATGTTTCATTTTTCGATAAAATCATTAGAAAGAAATAGAAATAAAAGAAGAATGTCTTTATGCTTCGATTTAAACTGATCCTCTATCGCCAAATTTTACCATTTCTACAGTATTTAGCGATATCCTCTCTCTTTTTCTTCGAGGATTATGACGCCAGAATTTCTTTTTTAATCTTCCTCTTTATTTTCTGGATTGGACATTTGCTTTATAACATCTGCTACATCATAAGAGATGTTGATTTCTACTATGATGAGAAATGGAGATTGGGCGATATGCTGCTGTTTATATATCTTTGCTTCACGTTTCTCACCGTATTGGATCCTTATCAGGACTTTATGCAGCGTTATATACCCAAGCTCATGTAATCGCAGTTGATTTTCAGCCAGCATAGGAAAAGCCGTTTCAAAATAGGTATTCATTGAGTACGTTTTAACGATGAGAGTAACAGAATCCTTTACATATAAAGACGTGCTCGGATATAAATTCGGCTACCACCCTTATGCCGAACCCAACCTTTTTACCCATATCTATTTTGTCGACGGTTTGTTAATCGATACCGGCCAAAGTCGAATGTCTGATGCGATTCTTAACGCAGTAAAGGGCCTACCGGTAAAACAAATCCTGATTACTCATCACCATGAAGATCACAGCGGCAATATTCAACGTCTACGAGATCATTTCCAATGCCCTATTTACGCCTCTTCCGATTGCTGTGAGATCATGAAAAGTCCACCACCAATAAGCTTTGCGCAGTGGATGGTGTGGGGTAGCCGACCAGGAGATCACCGTCTGCTCCCAATGGAGGGCGGCCTGGATACCCAACGCTTTTCATTCCGCCTAATACCAATACCCGGACATTCTCCTGATATGATCGCCCTTTATGAACCCAATCAGAAATGGTTGTTCTCCGCTGATCTCTATATACACTCATATATCGGTTATTTTATGAAAGCGGAAAGCATAGCAACCCAAATTCAATCCATCAGGCAAATACTCTCTCTTGAAATTGACGTACTTTTTTGTTCTCACAGCCCACAGTTAACAGATGGTAAAGGCAAGCTGAAAAAGAAGCTGGATTTTCTGGAAGGTTTTTATCGTGACGTCGCTGAACTGTATCGCCAAGGATTGAGCGCTTCAGAAATCTTTAAATCATTAAAGCTAAAAGAAAACTGGCCAATAAGAGTTTTATCGCATGGCAATCTTACCAAGCTCAACATGGTGCTTTCTGTTATACGAGACGAGCAGCATAATACGACCGGTTCTGCTGGTTAAACTCAGCATTTTAACATAATACATTCGATAGCCCGAAAATGAACCCGTTAAGGAAATACTCTTGAAAGAATTCAAAACAAGAATTTTAGCTGTTCTTACGATTATTTGTTTTTCCTTCATTTCTTTCAACTGCTCAGAGCAAAGAGATTCAATACCGGAGCTAAATAACTACACCCGCTACGTGGATCCGTTCATCGGCACAGATGGAACCGGTCATACCTTTCCCGGCCCCTCTATGCCGTTTGGGATGGTTCAACCCGGTCCGGATAATACAGATATCGGCTGGGATTATACCAGCGGGTACCAGCTTAAGGACTCAACAATCATCGGCTTTTCCAATACCCGTGCCAGCGGGACCGGCATCAGCGAATTTGGTGACATTCTGCTCTTTCCATTCGTGGGAAAGTCAAGAGAATATTCTACGACTAAAGTATCGGAAGAGGCAGAAGTCGGATATTACCGGGTCAAACTAGCAAATGGTATAACGACAGAGCTGACCGCAACCGAACGCGTTGCGCTACATCGCTATCACTATCCCGGCAGTGAAGCAAAACTACTGATAAACCTGCAACACGGACTGCGCTTTCTCACCGATAACCTGGTACTGGAAAGCGATATCCGCCTGCATGATGACAATCACACCATCTCCGGATTCTGCCATACTAAAAATTGGGTGGAGCGTAAATACTTTTTCACTCTGAAATTAAGCACACCATGGACGGATACCGAAACGCTACCGCGCCTCGCCAAAGAAAATGCTCCGAAATATATTCTAAGTTTCGATCTCCCGGAAAATGAACTACTCTGCAAAATCGCCTTATCAAGCGTGAGCGTTGAAGGATCAGAAAAGAACCTAGCTGAAGAGTTACCGCACTGGAGCTTTGAAGACGTTCGCCGTAATGCAGCTGAGGTATGGAACTCCTATCTTGCCAGAGTGGACATTGAGGCTGACGAAAGACAAAAGCGAATTTTCTATACAGCGATGTATCACCTTTTCCTGCAGCCTTCTAATATTGCCGACGTCGACGGGAGCTATCGCGGGGCAGATGACAAGATAGCTCATGCTAAAAACGGCGAATACTATTCTACCCTGTCGCTGTGGGATACCTACCGTGCCGCACATCCGCTTTATACCATACTGGCTCCCGAACGCGTGAACGGCTTTATCAACACCATGCTGGCACATCATAAGGCCTATGGCTACCTGCCAATTTGGACCGCCTGGGGACAGGAAAACTATTGCATGATCGGCAACCACTCTATTCCGGTAATTGCCGATGCCTACCTGAAAGGGTTTGAGGGCTTTGATGCAGAAGAAGCTCTTCAGGCAATGATAACGACAACCACAGAAAACCATCTGAATTCAAATTGGGATCTTTATAATCGCTACGGCTACTATCCGATAGACTCGCTGGATAATGAGGCGGTTTCCCGTACTCTGGAAAGCGGTTATGATGATTTTTGCATAGCCAAAATGGCGGAGGCGATGGAAAAGCCTGAAATAGCAGAAGAGTATTTCCGGCGGGCTGCATACTACCAGAATTTATTTGACCCGGAAACCGGTCTGATGCGTGGCAAAGACAGTAAGGGAAACTTTCGCACTCCTTTCGATCCTCTCATTGCAACCTCTCCCATGAATAACCCAGGTGACTATACCGAAGCCAATGCCTGGCAGTATACCTGGACACCGGCTCAGCATGATGTAGAAGGCTATATTGAACTCCTCGGCGGCACGTCCGATTTTACCCGCCTGTTGGACACTTTTTTCGAATTAGAAGGTGCCGGAGACGATAAACACCTGGGTCAGGAGGGCCTAATTGGCCAGTATGCTCATGGCAATGAGCCCAGTCATCACATTGCTTATCTTTACGCCTGGTCTGATAAGCCTGAGCGTGGACGAGAATACATCACTCAAATCTACAATCAGTTTTATGACGACACGCCTCAGGGCATAACCGGCAATGAAGACTGCGGCCAAATGAGTGCCTGGTATATTTTTACGACACTGGGTTTTTATCCGGTAAATCCGGCAGGGGGAGAGTTCATTTTGGGAATGCCACAGGTTGAACACGCCAGAATAAATCTGGGCAATGGTAATCACTTTGATGTAATACGCACCCCAAATGGAAGTAAAGAGTTTAGCGCCCGGTATAATGAACAAATTCTGAATAAGAGTATTTCCTATTTGAATATTATGAAAGGTGGACGTCTAACGTTCCGGTAGGTCCCGCAACTCATTAATAACTACAATTTGTGAATGAGAGGGTTTGAGGCCGCAACATGGGAGATCAGATTAAGTTGAGTGTTTCCCATCTTACCAAAGTTAGCTGATTTAAAATCATTTCTTTGCAATTCAAGGTCTGATATCTGCCCTCCGCCAGCGAAGCGATCTGTCTTCTGCGTTCTTTATTAGAACGGGCGTCCGCCGCTATTGGTCTTGGTAACCTTTAGGTCACGCAAGGCCGAGGCATTCACACGAATCTCCAGGCGGTAAGAGCTAAAGCTGGGATTGGGTGCCCAGCGGAAGTTCATCGTCCAGCAGTGCAGATCACGGGAAATGCGGAATTCCTGTCGGTCAATCGCCCGCTCTTTCAGATCTACCTGGGCCGTATAGTTAATCTGCCATTTCTTGGTTAGCTGAATTCTTCCGTTTAAAAAGGAATCAAAATTCCAGTTGGTCACATCGGTAAGGAGGTTATCCGTATAGCTGAAGTTCATTGCCACATTCAGACTCCAGGGGATATTCAGGCCCCGATATTCGCCAAAATCACTCACAAAGTTACCAATGCCCTGCCTCCCGGGCTGATTGGTAGAGACACCCGGAAGTTGTTGATCCAGGGAGTCTGCTATCGCTTCCTCTTCTTCATTGGCTGCCGGAGGACGCAGGCTGAAATTGGTATTGGCACTTACCCGCCAGCTGGTTAGCTCAGGCAGCTGGAAACCATCTGCCCATACAAATTCATCAATCTGGCTCTTACCGCCAAACTCATTATCCCGAAAACGATAAAACGAATGCGTTGAGCTGAAGCTAAGATTAAAGTTCTGAACCGGCTTGGCATTAAGAGTCGTATTGAGGTTACGCAGGCGTAAACTATCTGCCGCAAAGTTATACGAGGTATTCATATTTACGCGAAACAAATCGACTTTCTTTTCCTCTTCCCCACGTATGATTTTTCCCTGAAAGAGGTTCACAACCGACATGGTTAACGAGCGGCTTTCGCCATTCGGTGTTGTAGAAAACGGATTGATCTCACGTCCGAAACGGTCGCCACGTAAAACAGTACCGTTTTCATTGGTAAAGGTTTGATAGTAACCAAAACTCTCATCACCAAAATCCGGCGTATAGGAAAAGCCGATGCTGGGATCAATTTTATGTCGAATCACCTTCATGGGTGAAAAAGGAATTTCCCATAAGCCATACAAAGTGGTATTCATATTAACCGAGCCGGAGTAGGTATGTCGGGCACGAAACCCGCTTACCTCACGAGAGTCAAGCTGCTGGGTAGAGTCGTTTAACGAATATTCCAGGCTGCGCGGCACCCATAATTCAAGTCCCTGCAAGCTCGGATTAATACGGAAATACTTCAGCACCTTTAAGCCGGTAAAGCTCAGCGAAGCACGGTGCTCCCAGCCGGCAGACTCACTTTCTTCAAAAGCAATGGTTTCTCCCAGAGAATCGGTTTCGGTAGGTGTTTTATCGAAGCGGGAACGTAGATTAGAGTTATAGCTGTACTGGATATTATTATACCACGATTTCGTCGAACCACTGGAAGGTATCAGGCTGCGCGATGTTTGCGTGTAGCGCACGTCAGGCAGCGTATAGCCAACCTGCCCGGTTTGCAGGTTTTCATCTCGCGATGTATTTACAGAGATCTGTCGCTGACCGGGTAATTTTCTGCGTAGCGTTACGTTGGTGCGCAGCTGCTGATCAAGACGCGCATTAATATCTTCCGAGAGGTCCCTTGTAAAGCTCTTATCACTTACAAAGCTACCGCTTCCGTTAATCGTTGTATTTTCACCAAGGGTTTGATTATGCGAAAAGCGCATGGCCCAGCGTTCGCGTTTTTCACCGGTTAATACATCTTTGGGAGCATAATCTGCGTTTATAGAGCCATTGAGGGAGTAGCGGTTTTTGTACTGTACTGAACCGGTATAGGCTACACCGGTACGTTCGTAGAAGTTAGCAAGAAGCGTTGCATCCCAGTAATCCGAGGCAGCCCAATAATAACCGAAGCGTTCCAGGCTCCTCCCGGTGCGGCTATTTTGTCCGTATGTAGGCAGGATGATACCGGAACGTCGGCCCCGTTTAAGCGAAAAAAATGCAAATGGTGCTGCCATAATGGGTACGTCGGCAATATATAGCACCACCGGTTTGGCAACCGCTGTTTTCCGCACGCGCATCCGCATTTGCTTGCTGCGAAAGTAAAAGTGGGGATGTTCATGATCGCAGGAAGTAAAGTAGGCATCTTTTATCAGCAGGGTTTCCTTACCAATTTTGCGGACATCGCTTCCGCGATAATAACCGGGGTCCATGGTAGTACGCCCTTCGAGCACCTTACCACGCTGTGTTTCAAAATCATATTGTAGCTTCAGACCGACTATCGGAGGCTCCCCCTTTTCAACCAGCGTTGGCCGTCCTCTTAGCACCGGATTCCCCAGCGAATCTACCGAGTCGGCAACGGCCTCGGCAATCAGCATATTCTCATTCCAGTTGATCTGGACTTTTGCCGCATCAAGGGTAATATCACCATAGACAATTTTTACATCCCCTTCCATTTCGGTTGTCTTCTCTGGCACCAGAAATGAAATGTAATCTGCCGAGTAACGGATGGGTCCTTCGATGTCGCTGTTGGGAGGGGCCTGTAATGTCTTAAGTGAGTCGTTTGTCTGTAGGGTGTCACGGGGGGAAATAAGGGTATTTGTGCTATCTGCCTGTTGAGAAGCTTCCTGAGCTCCAATCGGTAAGGAAGCAAATAGTATAATGAATAAGAAGATGTATTTCACTGTTTCAACCCCGTAAGCACAAGCCTGTTCTGCAAATAGTAACGTTCAATAAATAGGGAGGTTCAATTTTATAACGGAAAAATTAAAATAAGCACAGATTTATATGGAAAACAGGATTTTAACGCTTTTCTATCTCTTGTAAAGCTATGCAATTCCGCTTTGGCTTTCAGGAGATTGTGCTTACCTTAATTCTCTTTCGACGTTAATCTCAGGAGACCACATGCCTTATATCTATGGCCGCAATCCGGTTACCGAAGCCCTTGAACATGGAGAACCGGTGCAAAAAATATACGTCCAGTTTGGCAGCAAAAATGAGCGTGTTCAAAAAATATATACGCTGGCACGTCAGCAAAAAATCTCTATTGTAACAGCAGACAACCGCAAGCTAAAGCAGATGGTCGGAAATGCGACCCATCAGGGCGTAGTGGCACTCATTTCCCCTATTGAATTGATCCCGCTGGAGAAATATCTCGAGAATACCGATGTCGAGGGTGACCAATGCCTGGTTCTCATCGACCGTATTCAGGACCCGCATAACCTTGGTGCGATTATTCGCTCCGCTGAAATACTTGGTGCACAGGGTATTATTTTGTCACAGCGCGATAATGTGCCGATCACCGACACCGTAATGAAAGCCTCCTCCGGAGCAGCCTTTCACCTACCAGTTTATCAAACGGAAAGTTTATTCAGGGCTATCCGGCAGCTGCAAGACTTCGGTTTCCGCATTCTGGGAGCAATGCTCGATGAACATGCAACATCGATTTGGGAAACCGATTTTTCAGGTGACTGCGCCATAATCATCGGTGGAGAAGCAAAAGGCATCCTACCCGAGGCAGCCGAACGCTGCGATACCCTGTTTTATATCCCGCAGTCCGGCAAAACCCAAAGTCTGAACGCCTCTGTTGCAGCAGGGGTTGTACTGGCTGAGGTGGCGAGGCAGAAGAATAGCGGGTAACGGGTGGCTTGTGGCGGGTAGCCGCTCCTCGAGCGCAGCCGAGAGGAAGGCCGACGGCTTGTGGTATGTAGCTACCTCTTACCTCACCTGTCTCAAAGGGACTACCTACAGACTACAAACCACCAGTCAAAAAGGGACTACTTAAGACCTAGCTATCAATATCGCGGTCTCGGCTTCGCTCGACCAGCGATCCTAAGCCACAAGCGACCAGCCAACCACCACAAGCCACCAGCCAACTATTTGCAAAAAATACAATTCTCTAGCGAATTACATTGACACACCTCTAAGTATTTACTAAGTTTAGCCCTCTTGTAAAAAATACAACTACCATATTTTGGAACATATTATGTATCTCGAAGAATTTGAGAAACTGGTATCTATTATGCACCGGTTACGAAAAGAATGCCCGTGGGACCGGGAACAAACTCCTCAAACCCTGCGCCAATACATACTCGAAGAAGCCTATGAAACCGTTGAGACAATAGACGAAGAGAACTGGGCGGAACTAAAGAAAGAGCTGGGCGATCTGCTTCTGCAGGTGGTATTTCAGGCGGAAATAGCGCAGGAAGAGAAACGTTTCGAGCTGCATGAAGTTATCGCACATATTAATAACAAGCTCATCGAACGGCATCCGCATGTCTTTGGAGATGTAGAAGTAAACGACGCCAATGATGTTCGTGATAATTGGGAGCAAATTAAATTTAAGTCTGAAAAGCGGAAGTCCCTGCTGCAAGGGATTCCACGCAACCTATCTGCCCTGCTGCGTGCACAGCGACTGCAGGATAAAGCCTCACAGTCCGGATTTGACTGGGATAACCCGGCAGACGTTCTGGATAAGGTGAAAGAGGAACTCTCAGAGCTGGAAAATGCCAAGAGTCAGGCCGAGCTGGAAGAAGAGATGGGAGACCTGCTGTTCTCAATCGTGAATTACTGCCGATTTAAAAACATCAATGCCGAAGATGCGATCAGAAAAACCAATAAAAAGTTTACTGATCGATTTCAATATATCGAGCAGAAGCTGGCGGAATCCGGCGAGACAATGAAAGATCGTCCGTTAGAGGAGCTGGATCAGCTTTGGGATGAAGCAAAGGCTATTGAACGAGGGGAAAAGGGCGAATGACCTTCCCGGTAGTAAATTTTCTGCTGGTCTTTTCAATCGGCGTTAATACCATGCTGATCGTTCAGCTGGTTCGACAAAAACCCAAACTGCCAATTATCGCTCTGTACTCCTACATTGTCTTTTTGCTGACACTCGAGGCAGCAGGGGCACTCTATATCAGCAACTCGACCTATATTGAAAGCAACCTGCTAATCGAAAAATCGAGGCTGATTTTACAGTGCTTTATCCTGGCCATTATCTATTATTTTTCCAACAGCTTTACCTATTCCCGCACGTTAACCGGATTAACGGCTGGAAAAATCGCCGTCTTTGCCGCAGCATTCATACCAGCCGTTTTAACATTTAATGATATGATCATTCCGGCGGTTTATAACAGCGGTTACGCCTATACCGCAGTTTATACACCTTTTTTCTGGACCTTTATCATCTTTTTTGTCTCGATTGCCGCTTTATTATGGCTGGAAATTCGCAATCGCCGGGATCGGGCAACCTCACCTGATGAGATCCTGCTAATTTCACCATTGCCCAGAGTAATTTTTCCCATCGGCATTGCAACGCTCTTCACATTATATATAGTGCCGTATTTTATCCCCTTTAATCCAATTCTGCTTTCCGGTTATGTCTTTATCTCGGTAATTCTATATTTTAGCGCCCGCAGGTTTCAGATATTGGAAATCGAGGAAGATACACGATATTTATTACCAACAATCCTGCTCATTGCACTCTCTTTACTGTTTTTCTTCCTCACACCACCGACCCCGGACTTGAATGTTACATTATGGAGCATCCCGATTTTTATTGCCGCCGTTTGGGTCGGACATGCCCTGCTGGTATTCTTCATCGCTGCTTCTGAAAGCGTACTCCTCGGATATAATGAACTTTTGGATAAAAAGCTTGAGCAGTTCTCCCGGGAAATTATCCGCTTTATGGATCTGGATGCCCTGCTGGAATACGTAGCAAACTTTTGCCGCGATACTTTTAAAACTCCACGCATAGCAATACTGACCACCCAATACGACGTTTCTCCATATCAAATAGCCTGTATAAAAGGTTTTAATACCGAGAAGATTGAGAACCTAATTGCACTACCCAATTCTGAAGTGCTGCATCAGCTTGAGGTTAACCAGCAGATTCTTAATAAATTCGACTACGACAGCGACAGTACGCTATTTGCGCAGTTGGATAATGCCGGTATTTATTTAGGTATTCCGCTGATAAAACAGCAGAATCTTATTGGATTGATTTTTATGGGAGGTGACAGACGCTTTATTCCCATACCACAGCGCTATCTGCATATACTTCGTCTTTTAAGTGCGCAGCTGGCAACCGCTATCGCGAATCTACAATCCATTCAGAAAGCATTGCAGTCCGAGAAGATGGCTGGTATCGGAATGCTGTCGTCACAGATAGCACATGATTTTCGCTCTTTTGTAAGCCTGGTAAAACTTCATACAAAAGACAGTCAAAATGAAAGGTTAGGACGCAGTGCCGGCCATATGGAAAAGCTGGTGCAGGATTTACTAAACTATACGCGCCCTCAACCACTGAAAATGAAGCCGGTGGATATCAATCAACTGGTCGATATGAGCCTGGAACTTCTGGCACTGCCGGAGGACATGGAGGTACGGAAGGAATACGATCAGGACCTGCCAAAAATCCCGCTGGACATACATCAAATAAGACGTGTCTTCAGCAACCTAATCGAAAACAGTATTCGCGCAATGCGCTATAGCGAGGAGAAATGTTTGACAATCCGTACCCGTTCTCTTCAGCCAACCTCCAGTGTAAGCAGTGACCTGTGGATTTGTATAGATATTGAAGATTTGGGTGAGGGAATTGATGAAGCGCATCAGGTCAGAATTTTCGAACCCTTCTTTACGACGTTTAAGCGTGAAGGTGGAAGCGGCCTTGGCCTGGCCATCGTACAACAGATTATTAAAATGCATTCCGGATATATAGATATTGAAAGTGAAAAGGGTAAGGGCACCGCAGTACGGATTCGCCTACCCTATCAAGGCGTAAATAATGAGGTGATTTCGTGATCAGTAATAATAAGGTACTTATTATTGAAGACAACGATCTCTGGAGTGACAGCTTTCAGCAGTGGATCGGGGATCAATACAGCATTAAACTTGCCAGTGACAAAGAGGAAGCCCTGCTGCTTTCGGAATCCTTTGAACCGGATCTAATTATATTAGATCTGGGGCTACCGCAAATAACCGACGGCCTTGGCCTATTGGATGACCTGATTATGCGCGGTCAGGATTACGAGATAATCGTAGTAACCTCTTATAAAGAACACCAGTATGCCCTGGAGGCTCAAAAACGAGGCGCCTACAGCTACTTCTCCAAAAGCGATGAGAACCTGGAAGAGGAACTGCCGCAGCTTGTTAAACAGGCATTACGTATGCAGCTACTGGAACGTGAAAATAAGGAACTGCGGTCGAAGCTAAAGGAAAATATTCGCTTTGAGGATATTGTGGCCGTCAGTAAACAAATGCAGCAGGTCCTATCCACTTTATATAAGCTGAGACAAAGTAGTGAGACCGTGCTTGTTACCGGAGAGTCCGGTGTAGGTAAGGAAGTAATCGCCCGACATATCTACAAGCAGAGCACCCGCCTGAAAGATCAGTTTGTAGCGATTAACTGTGGAGCCCTGCCACCTAATTTGCTGGAAAGTGAACTCTTTGGTTATGAAAAAGGGGCGTTTACCGGCGCCACCAAAATGACGCGCGGCAAATTTGAACTGGCGGACAACGGCACCCTCTTCCTCGATGAAATTGGCGATATGCCTCTGGAGCTACAGGTAAAGCTGCTCCGAATTCTGGAAACCAAGCGTTTCTACCGCTTAGGTGGCGAGCAGGAGATATCGGTGAACTTTCGCCTAATCGCAGCGACAAACAAGCCGCTGGCAGAGATGATTAAGGAGAACAAATTCCGAGAAGATCTCTACTATCGATTAAACGTTATTCCCATTCACATCCCTCCATTGCGCGAACGTCCGGACGACATTCCAGCAATGATAGACTATTTCACTGAACAATTTTGTCGGGAAAACCAGTTACCACCCCCAAAGTTTACCAATCGTTTCATAGCCTTCATGTCCCACTTAACCTGGGAAGGAAATGCGCGTGAGCTTGAAAATACGGTGAAGCGATTAATTCTGACAAATCAACAGCAGATTGATATTGAGAACGTGCCACCGGATATTCTGGAGAATACCAATAACTTCCTCGATCAGGCTCTTGCTAATGAATTAAGCCTGGAAGAGGTATCAAGAATCTATGTAAAGATGGTGCTTGACCTTAAAAAGGGAAGTAAAAAAGAGGCCTGTAAGGTTCTGGATATCAACTATCGCACGTTGATGGGCAAGCTCGGCTAAACTAGCGATTTCATCGATACCCAATGAAAGCCTTTATGAATTGCAAAAAGTGCAATTCATAAAGGCTTTCCCCCTTTTAGGGGTAACAAGGTTTTATCATTTATTGCAAGCCATACAAGTTTCTTCCAAAATTCACGCATATTTCTGCCTCGGTACGCCAAAAAACGCATTTTTTTACTAAAAATGTGCCTATATCACATATTTTTTCCTCTCCACTAGGTTGCAAACAAGTCGATTCCTCCCAATTTTATTGCAGAAAATGCAATCGATTTTGACCCAAATTTCCAATAATTGCACTTTTTACAACGATTTTGAACCTCGAAAACGCACGATTCAGCCTTAATTTCATAGAAAACAAAGACTTAAATCCAATATTATCCATAAACCAATAATAAACAGATACTTGAATTCATTTTATACCTGTTCCCATTTTTGGTACGGTAGTTGAATAAGAGAGTGGCAAATAGCATTGTAGAAAACGCAATCGAAAGCAACGTTATGAAAACAGTAAAGAAAAGTTCAACCGAAGCAGTGCCTGTAGCAAATACGCTACTGCATACAGATGTTGCTCTGGTTCGTCGCTTTACTGCTGAAGGTACCTGTTACTTTGAGCTTACGATTGGAACCGACCCGGAAACCAGCTTTAGCGTTTCCGATGTGAATCTGCAAAGCCTGTTGGAAGATTTACCCAACATTCTATCGACTGTAATACAATCACAAGTGCTAATAGAAAGTGTCTAACCCCCATCAGCTAAGGAGAACTACCGTGAAAGTACTCGTATTCGAAACCAGCAAAGACCGTGCAAAGCTCATCAATGATCTACTCCTAGACTACCGCTACAAGATTCATATTAACTATCATGGCGACCAGGTTATGACCGACGTTCGTTATCATCAGCCGTCACTGATCATTGTTAATGCAAATGTTCGACCGGATTTCGGCATTGGTATTCTGGACAAGATCAAGAAAGATCCTCGATATGCAAAGATCCCGGTAATCTTTATCTCCAACTTCGTATCCAATGAACTGGCTACTAAAGTTAAGCGTTACCAGAATGTAGATCACCTGGTAGAGCCATTCAAGATCAAAAATTTCCGTCACATTGTTGAGCGCTGGATTAACTTCCGCAGCCTGTACGTAAACTAAAGGCTCGCTCACCCGCTTTCAGGGGGTTTCGGTACCGAAGAACAGAGGACGTTTCAGAAGATGGACGTAACGTGTCCACTCATCGCCAGGGAGGCGTCCTTCGGTAACGATACGACAAACCGCATTACTATAGGCACTTGTATGAATCAGATGGTTGAGGATAATTCCCTCAACCGTCTGAGCCTTCGGAAAGCCCTCTTCCTCTACTGGAAATCCTGCACAAAGAATCAAATGCTGTAGCTCCATCCTTAGATCATCCGGAAAACCTTCAATCTCAGCTAATTCCTTTTCCAGCAATCGAAAAGACAACAGCCGTGCTCCCAACAGCCGCCCCTCAGTACTAAATCGATATGCTCTACTTTCGTCAAGACTCCACTTACGGGCAATATCATGATATAAAATCCCAGCCTTTAATAATTCAGGCTTTATAGAAGGATTGTATAGTACCAGGCGTTCTGCCATCTCCAACATGGTTAGTAAATGTTCTAAAAGACCGTAGCGATAATTATGATGCCACAATGTTCCAACCGGTGAGCGAAGCAGCTCCCGACCCTGCCTTTCATCCGCGAAGAATTGCTCCCATATCTTTAAGAGCCACACATTATCCTTCGGCTTACTCAATAGGTAGAAATGATCAAGTAATTCTTCAATGTCCATTCCAGAAGTGGGATAGAGTGAATCTCCAAGCTCAACGACCTCCTCGGCTGTTGCCAGTCGCCATTTATCAAGCTGCAGCTCACGCTTATTGTTGACAACCTCCAGCCGGCCAGTCACTTTTAACGTGGTTCCTCTTATCACATCGCGCTCTCTCGAGCCATACTTCCACAGCCGTATAAATGACCGGCCGGATGCATCTCCGACTTCGAAAAGCAAATATAACTTCCCATAACGAGTGCGCTGAAACCTTTTATCTCGCAACACGCAGAAGCCGTTAAACAATTCTCCTGGCAGAAATGCCCTTATCCCGATTCGACCCTTTTCCATACTAGCCTCCAAATAAAACCTATCTCGCTGACGGGGTTCTGTAATACATTCGCAGAAAGATCGAAAATTTTGGTAGAATAATTAATTATTACCCTACAAAAAGTATTTTTTTTGCAGGCTGCGAGATTTAAAAGTGTATTCCGGGAAGTTCAAAAGTATATTAGATGATCTCAAATAAACTTACCCTATCATACCAGGAGAAGGCCCAATGAATAAAGTAGTTCTCATTACCGGAACGTCTTCCGGACTCGGATTGGAAGCAGCGGTATTATTTGCCAAAAACGATTATAAAGTTTATGCAACCATGCGTAATCTGGAGAAACGTGATACCCTGGAAGAAAAGATAGCACAAGCAAATACTTCAGTTGAGATACTGCAACTGGACGTTACAGATGGCGGCTCCATAGAAGAATGCGTTAGTGAGATCATTAACAAAGAAGGTCGAATCGATATTCTCGTTAATAATGCCGGTGCCGGTTTTGCAAAAACGACCGAACATGCCACTGAAGAAGAAATGAAGTGGGTAACGGACGTTAACTACTACGGCGTAGTACGTTGCACAAAGGCGGTACTTCCACATATGCGTAAGCAGCAATCAGGACATATCATCAACATCACCTCAGTTGGAGGATTGGTTGGACAGCCCTTTAACGAGTTCTATTGCGCAGCCAAATTTGCAGTGGAAGGTTATACTGAAAGCCTGGCGACCTATCTGACACAAAAGTTCGGTATCCAGTTTAGCATTGTTGAGCCGGGCGGAATTGTCTCGGAGTTTATGACATCGGCTATGCAAAAAACCGTAACAGATGGTCAGATGACGCTGGAGCCTTATCAGTCTATTCTTGAAAAGTACATGGGTGGTATGCAGGCTCGGGCGGCTTCCGGAGAATCCCAGACCTATCAAACAGCTGAGGAGGTCGCTCAGGTTGTTTTATCTGTCTCGCAAAGCGAAAATCCACCACTACGAGTGCGCACCTCGGATTGGGCGGAAGATTTCTGTAGTCTCAAAACAGATGCTGACCCTGATGGCACAAAGCAGATACAGAAGATCATCAAAAAATTTCTGACTTAATCGCATTACTTAATAGATGGATATATGGATAAACGACCCAAGCTGGATAAAAACATATCAGAGTCGGATTTTAAAGAATTCTACTGGCTTAAAGAAGAGCTGGTAAATTTTTGCCGGTTTGTCGGCATACTAACCTCCGGTAGCAAGACAGAGCTTGAAGGAAGAATAATCCGGTTTTTAAATAGCAGCATCATCGAGAAGCCAAAACGTAAAACAAAAGCACTCTCAACTTTTAACTGGCGGGAAGAACCGCTTACCAGGGAAACGCACATTACAGACAACTATAAAAACAACCAGAACGTCAGGCGCTTTTTTACTGAGCAAATTGGAAAACGCTTTCGCTTTAATATTGCTTTTATGGACTGGATGAAAGCGAATGTTGGAAAGACTCTCGGTAATGCGGTTGATGCATGGTTGGAAATTGAAGAGCTGAAAAAGATGAGAACGGAGCCCAAAAAGATATTACCCCATCTGCAGTACAATCGCTATGTAAGGGATTTTTTGGCCGACAATCCGGAGAAATCCATGCAGGACGCTATTAAGCATTGGAAAGTGAAGAAGAGCAAGCGAGGTGATAATCTGTATCACCGTGAGGATCTGGACTCTATTTAGGAGAAAGTCAGTATGAAAACGACCAACTACTTCAATACGCTTATTGAAATTGCCGAGGACTGTCCTGCTATTTCCGGAATCGTGCCGCCGATGCGAGGTGAGAAGAGATCCGTGGCGAACTATCAATTTGAGATGATCTTTGAGCAGCCATACGAGCTAACTTCGGATGAGCTGATCTTCTATATTCAGGCCGTTCGCAAAGAGATTCCGGAGAGTGAGCAGGGCGCCGCACGCGAAGAGTTTTTCTCCAAGGGCCAGCCGTGTCTACGCACCTCTCCTCTTGCAAAGCGCTACGGCTGGGGCATTCACAGCAATGCTGAAGGTAAGGTAGCACTGCTTTCAGCTGATAGTGATGAATACGCGGATTTACTTAATGATGAAAGCGTTACGAAGATTAAGGCGTTGCGGTCGAAGAGGAAGTGACAGGCAGGTGGCGGGTAGCAGGTGGCAGGTGGCGGGTGGCGGGTGGCGGGTAGCATAAGCAAGAGACGGCAGATAGAAAACGGCAGAAAAGAAACGGCAGTTAACGGACGGCAGCGGGCAAGTTTGTCACGTCGAGCCCTTCGACTGTCATCCTGAGCGGAGTCGAAGGATAAGGACAGGCTTTGTCGAGATGCTCGCTGGAATTCGGGAATCGGCAGAGTTGCTATTAAAAGACTACTTATCAGAACCATCGTAATTATAGCTCTGTCCAACTTCCACCATTAATTCCTCTAAATAATCAGTAAATGTAGAACTCTCTTTATCAGGTGTATCTCCATCGGAATATTCATAATCATGCTGCCAGAAAACTACTTCACAGCTTGTCGCATCATCTGTGAGGGTATGTAGATCCAGACAGTAATGATCACCTCGTCCATTAGGCGTTAGGGGTAAAAGATAAGGGTAAATAGGATCTCCAGACTCCTTCAACTCCCAGATGTAGTTATTATATAGCCCCATACCGGGATTATCGTGAATTCCATATATAGTATCGCACCCTAATTCGCAACCATTTGTAAAAGCCAAAAACTGTTTAAAGTCATCTGGTAGACGATTCTTTAACTTAGCTTCTAAATCCAGAATAGATTTACTATCAACTCCAGGGTACGTAATGATAGCCGGACTATGATACTTTTGGATTTCATTGCATAGAGATTCTAATTTATTCAGGATATGCATTAGCTAAGACTCTCCGACGCATAAACACCCTTTCCAACACGGGACGACACATAGGTCGTCCCTTTTTACGATCACCGATCACCGATCACCAATGCCTTCAACGCCTTACGCGCACTTTCCTCATCGTTAAACGGAATGGATTCATCACCGATGGTTTGAGTGGTTTCGTGTCCCTTGCCGAGTAAAAGCACCAGATCACCTTTTTCAGCTTTTGAAATAGCAGCAGCGATAGCCTCTTCCCTATCGGCGATTTCCTCATACGGTGTGGTGCCAAGCAGTCCCTGACGGATATGTCCCATAATGCGATCTAGCGCCTCGAAACGCGGATTGTCTGCCGTAGCAATTACAATATCGCTATAGTGCTCTGCAGCCCTGCCCATCTGCGGACGCTTAATGGGATCGCGGTCGCCGCCACAACCAAATACCGTTATCAGCTTTCTGGTGGTAAGCTTTCGCGCCAGCTTCAACACATTTTCCATGCTGTCCGGCGTATGAGCAAAATCAACAACCACACCAAAATCCTGTCCCTCATTGATAAACTCAAAGCGCCCGGGCACAACTATAGAGCGTTCGCAGCCGACTTTAATATCCTCCAGAGAAATGCCCTGGGTAACCACCGTTGCTACTGCTCCCAACATGTTGTACAAGTTGAACTCGCCAATCAGGCGCGACGAGATATCTATAGAGCCAACCGGAGTATTAAGCAGAAAGTTGGTTTGATTTACGTCCAGCTGAACATTCTCAGCGGTAACGTCAGCTTTATTCCTTAGCCCAAAGCGCAGGATATTATCGCCTGCGGCATCAGCAAACATATCGGCCAAAGGATCATCAGCATTCACAATACCCCACTGATTACTTTGCTGCAGCGTTTCAAAGAACCGCAGCTTGGTATCGCGATAATTTTCCATGGTCAGGTGATAGTCCAGATGGTCCGGTGACAAGTTTGTAAAAATCCCGGCTTCGTATTCAACGCCATGCACCCGATGAAAATCGATTCCGTGTGAAGAAACTTCCATAGCACAGTAATCTGTCCCGGCATCCACCATTTCCTGCAGCATCTGCTGCAGGTCAGTAGGCTCCGGCGTGGTGTCTTTGGAATTATGGATCACGCCGTTAATTTTATAGTAGAGCGTGCCTGTCAGACTAAAATTATGCTTTACGGAAAAGATACTTTCCAGAATATGCGTCGTGGTGGTCTTGCCATTGGTACCGGTAACGCCCAGCATCTTCAGCTTTCGAGCCGGGTAGCCATATACATAAGCGGCAAGCAGGCTAAGTGCTTTACGGCTGTTTTCAACCCGTATAACAGGAATATGTCCCGGCACTATAACATCTTTTTCAACAACTACGGCACTGGCACCATTAGCAATCGCCACATCCATAAATACATGGCCGTCCGGCAATTCCACTTTATCCAGCTGGGTATAAATATTGATGGCTACAAACAGGTTTCCCGGCTTAATGCGCAGCGGATCATATTCAATGCCGGTTATGTCAACATCGCTAAACTGTTCGATTGATGTGTGGGATATTTGTTTTAAGAGTGCGGATAATTTCATGAGGATCTCTTATATATGTTCAAAGTTCAAAGTTCAAAGTTCAGGCCTCGGCTACGCTCGGCCAAAGGGCAGCGGGCATTCCTTCGGCTATGCTCAGGACAGGCTTGCAGCGGGCAGCGAACGGGAAATAACTGACGGCAGAGTTACGACGGCAATTAAAAGACGGCAAAACAAATTTCACCTTTGCCTTTTCACAATTCACCTCTTTTAATCATAAATTGCCTCATTGCCTCATTGCCTCATTGCCTCATTGCCTCATTGCCTATTTCCTGTAATATCGTCTCCCAAAATAATGACCTCAGCTCCCTGACTTCGGGCCTGCTTAACATTAGCAATCAACAGCTTAAAAAGATCTGCAGCATTATCGGAGTCTGCCGGATAATCGACTAAAGACGAGTTAACCGGAGCTTTCTCGATAAGTCCGTTTACCCAGGGTCTTCTATCCAATATGGACTGATGCAGCAACAACGCCTTCTCCTTTACATCCTCGCGACCGGCTTCCGGCCAGAGTACTGCAAGCTGATTTTCCGCTGCGCGATACAGCGTTGCGGGCGGATGGACACGCGAAACAGCAAAGTCCAGCATCTCATCAATCAGCTGAGGGTAAAGCTCAGCTGTTTTCTCGGGCAAGGATTCAGGTAGTGATATAAGCTGTAAACAAAAGTGGCGGCTGGTTTCGTTGCAGCGTGAGATCTCACGCTTTACGTCTGCCAACATCGCTTTTCGATTTAATAATCCACTACCGGTATCAACCTGACTCTGGGTATTGAGCTGCTCCAGGATCTCATTCTTTTGAAGCCAGGATGCCACCTGATTGGCCATGGTTTCCAGGAGCTGCTTATGCTGCTCATCGTAATGATTACGACGAGTGCTTTCTACCGAAATTACCGCTTTCACACTTCCCTTAATAGCTACAGGTACAGCAAGTAACGAATGAAATAGATCTTCGCTGGCCTCTGAGAGACTAAAGCGCGGAACATAATTTTCCTTTTCAGAAAAATCATCTACGACCAGTGCTTCATTTTTACGGATTACCCATCCCACAAGTCCTTCATTTAACGGGAAAGATTCATTCATTGGCACAGCACCACTCTGTCCTGCAACATGAACGAGCTGAACCGAGGTTAACGTATCGGCAACAGAAATCATCACGCGTTCGGAATTCAGAGCTTTCTGCAAACTCTTTCCCAGATAACTCCAGAGGTCTTCACGATTTTGGAATGACAGAATCTCGCGACTGAAATCAAATAACAGTCTGGTTGTCCAGTTCTCCGACTCATATTCAAACAGCTTATTGCTGCTTTCCAGATGTAGTGCAAGTAGCTTACTAAACAGCTTTAATATTGCCTGGTCTTCATCGCTGAAGCAGGCCTGTACGCTGGAGTCTACGCAGAACACGCCTACCGGGCGCCCATCGAAAAGCAGTGGCACCCCAAGGAATGATTTCGCAGGCATGTCTTCGTTGTAGTAGGGTAAAATTTGTTCACCTTCCGGCAGGTGATTTTCCAGCAGCGTTTTGCGATGCTTAAAAACCAGCGAAGGTAAGCCAATGTTTAAATCAAAAAAACGATCATCGCGAAAAGACTTATTGAAGTCGCTGAGTTTTGACCTTAGGAAAAACATCTTTTTCTGGCCGTTTACCAGTAGCAAAACAACCGTATTGGCAACGAGAATTTGCTTAACCAAAGGAAATAGCGTATCGATATACTGCTGAAAGTTTTCATCGATGGAGCGTTCAGTTTGAACGTCGAGCGAATCGCTGAGTTGTTCTGAAGTAGAAAAGGATTGAGATGTTTCCTGATCGTCGTCGGAAAATTCTTCAGCCAAAAGCTGCTTTAAAAAATGCCATGCTCCACCACTTAGTACAGCAATAAGCGCAAGCTTTACATAAATAAAGCCTGCGCTATTTGGTAAAAAGCTGATCAGTAGAGCCAGGAATAAATATCCGACAACAAAAATGATAAGAGGATGGGATAGTTTCAAGTCTGGTATCCGAATGCTTGGCGGTTAGCGTTTACGAGCTATCGAAATTCAGAGGCGTCTTGACTTGAAATATACAAAAACGAAGCGGCAGATGCCTATCGTTTTCTATTTCCCCTGTACTTTTTGTTCGTTGATAAACTGAACATCTCCCTTGGGCTGTCCGTTGAAATCGCGCTTCAGATTAGAGATCGAATCCTTCTTCGTTTTCTCAAGCGTTTCATCATCGGCAACGGCCGGTTGAGTCGAATTTTGTTGCAGAGGGTTCAGTGGATCAATAACTCGGGATTGCTGTACCGGCAGGTCGGTTTCGACCGGGTTTTGGAAGAGATAATATCCACCAAAAGCCATTAACAATACCATACAGGCCGCCATCGAAAGTCCGCGCCAATCGGTAAGACTGGAACGAAACGTTGCAGATCGTGCGCTATTGCCTTCCGCTCTAACTTTTGCATGCAGCCGCTGTTCAAAGCCTACAGAGGTAGAAATCTCTCCCAGGCCCTGTAGCAACAGGCGGTTCTGACGCATTTGAATGATTGCTTCTCCATCCGATCCGAGTGCGCGAAGCTCTTCTTCCATTCGCTTCTCGAGATCCCCACTTACTTCGCCCTCAATAAACCGGGCATATTTTACTGCTAAATGGTCACGTTCGTGCATAGGCATTCCCTCACAGAATTTGAACGTTTCACATGTATTGAATAGTTACTTACTTTCCCCGCTTTTGCCGTCGTAGAGGAACTTCAAATCTTCCTGAAGTTTTAACCGTCCCCGGTTAACGCGTGATTTTACCGTGCCCAGAGGAATATCAAGGATATCTCCAATTTCCTCATATGCAAATCCCTGCACATCACGCAGCAGGATTACCTCTTTAAACTTTGCCGGGAGCTTATCGATGGCTTTCTGAATAATTTCGTCTTTCATTGCCCCGTCGACATCACGTTCCGGGTTGTGGTCAGCATCCGGAATGTCGTAGTCCCGATCTTCGTTCACAAAATTACTGACGCTGAAAATTCGTCTTCTCTTGCGACGGCGTAATTCTGTTTTTGCCAGGTTACCGGCAATCGTATAAACCCAGGTAGAGAATTTGGCAATTTCCTTGTAGTAGTGTTTGTTCTTATAAACACGCAGGAATGTTTCCTGAACCAGATCCTCTGCATCCGTTCGGCTATTAACGAAGCGATACACATAGTTCAACAGCTGATCTTTGTATCGTCGCACCAGCACATCATAAGCTTGCACGTCTCCCTTTTGAAATCGGGAGATTAATTCTTCGTCAGTTACTCTGGGCTTTTCTAAAATGTCCTTCTTTGTCATTCGAACCTATTCTTCAACAGTATGTATTCATCAAAGTTCCCAAAAAAACATAAAATTACAGACTATTTAACTTAAAAATCAGCATGTCCATAATTACATGTTCGGAAGATTGCCCGGACTTCAACAGACGGTCGCATTCTTCCAGGAGCGCCAGCGATTTTTTTAGCTGCGGCAGACTCCAATGGCTTAATTCACTAACATAAGCACGAAACTGCCTCGGATACAAACGAAGACGCTGCATTATCGTTTTTTCATTCTTTTGTCCGCTGTTATAAAAACCGCGGATTTTCCAAAGAATGATCATATGCCGCGTCAGCAAAGCCAGGATAGCGTGGGCACTCTCACCTTTTTCCAGCAGGTTGCGTGTTGTAAAAACCGCTTCACTCACATTTTTTCGGGCAATTTGCCGGGTTAGTTCAAAAACGTTTTGTACGGCATGAATGCCTACCACTGCTTCTATATCTTCAGGGGTAATCGTTTCCTTATCGCGATAAAAATTGACAACCTGAGCAATTTCAGTTTTCAAATCATGTATTTTCTCACCGACCAAATAGAGCAGCGACTGCATGGCCTCGTCGCTGATCTGCTTATTATAGCGCTTGAACTCGGAATGAATAAAGCGATTTAAATCGCTCTCTCCCAGGGCACTTACCTGTACCATAGCGGCGAGATCGGCGATTTTCTGATATTTTGCCTGGTTGGCAGAATCAATACGGGCGGTTAGTATCAGACAGATATCGGTGTTGGGGTTTTTCAGATAGCTCAACAACTTGTCCATGGGTGGATTGCGCAGGTTCTGAAAATCGCGGTATACAACTACCTTTCGATCAGAAAAGAGACCCGCTCCAGCAGTTAATGCCAGCACGTCTTCCATTGCAGCATCTGGTGCGTAACGAAGGAAATAGTTTATTTCTTTATCTGGAGTGCCGAGGAAACCCGTGGAGATCTTCTGCACAAGATCATCCATCAGATAGGTTTCATCCCCATAGATAAAATACGCCGGACGGATTTGTCCCTTCTTTATCGCGGGGAGTGCTGAGTTGTAGTTTAGTTTTGTCATTGAAAGAAAGTTCAAAGTTCAAAGTTCAAAGTTCAAAGTTCGGGCATCGGGCATTCCTTCGACGTCGCTCAGGACAGGCTTGCATCGGGCATCGGGCATCGGGCATCGGGCATCGGGCATCGGGCATCGGGCATCGGGCATCGGGCATCGGGCATCGGGCATCGGGCATCGGGCAACATGTAAAAGTGAATGGTGAATAGCAAAAAATGTGAAGAAACTGTCTTTCTGCCTGCTTCTGACCGCCTCTCACTATTTCTCACCTTTCTAACAAATTCACGTTTTCATCTCTACAAGCCGGGATCTCCGCTTCGCTACGACTGTCCGATTTTACCATTCTTTTCGCCCATTCCCCCGCTCTCTGTTTCACCCGCTCAATAACGCGCAATCGCGCGACACTACTTTTCCTGCTCACTCTTCCACGCCAGCCTCAGGCAATACGCTAGTCCACCCCAAACAAAGCCAAGAACAATCAGCATAATTATCATCGTTGAAATCTGTATCATCCTTTGCTCCCTTCTGCGGATACGCGACTATAGATCCAGGAATTAAGCATCAGCAATATAATAATCAACATGCCCCATTGGGCCACACAAGTTGCAAGACTAAACGGTCGGGTCGGATCCCACCAGGCCACCATATCCCACTCTCGATAAAACCAGCCGATCATCAGCACGGCGGCTTCAATCGGAATCATTATACCCAATACAATATTAAACCAGCGCCCCACCTTCACATTGTTTTCAGGTCGGTTTAAATACGTCTCGCGAAACTGGTTGACCCCGGTTTTAATCGCCGCAAAAGCAAAAAAGGAACCGCTGATAATCAATCCAAGTCCCCAGACCCAATCCTGATTTTTAAAGAAAGTCATGCTGTAGGCTGACGGAATTCCCAGCACTCCACAAAGCAAGGCAATCGCGGGAAGGGCTTTTCGACGTTCCAGTCCAAAATCCATTAGCATACGCGTCGAAAGCTCCATCATAGCAATGAGTGAGCTCAGCGCCGCAAAGAACAGTGCCAGAAAGAAGAAGCTTGTCAAGAGAGTAGCGGCAGGCAGCTTTGAAAAAAGCTGAGGAATAACAATAAAGCCAAGCCCTTCATTACCAGCTGCAAGTGCGGATTCTGCAGCACCAATCGTTGCAGATAGCGAAAACACAGCTGGAATAATCACCAAGCCTGCCAGAAGCGAAGCTGAGTTATTGCCAAACCCGGTCAAAAAGGAGTTCAGCGTAATGTCTTCCTTCTCACGCATATAAACGGCATAGGTAAGCACCAGACCCCATCCGGCTCCGGTGGACCAGGCCGACTGGGAAAGCGTTTCCAGCCACATTTTGTAATTGTATAAAGCTTCAGGTTTAAAGCCGAAAAAGTAGTCCAATCCAGCCCCGGCATTTGCCAGCGTAAGGGAGCGAACAGCTCCGACAATCAGGAGGACCAATAATGAAGGCAGTAGGATTCGATTGGCGCGTTCAATACCGTTCAGGATGCCCTGATAAATGATGAATGAAGCAATCGCAATGGACACCAGATGAAACATCACCGGTTGAACACCGCTGCTGGTAAAAGTATCCCAATACACGTTATGATCGACGCCGTTTAAGGCACCGGAAACAGCAGACAGGAAGTATTTAAGCGCCCAGCCGGTCACCACCGAGTAATAGAACATAATCCCCATGGTGCAGAGGGTAACAAATCCCCCCATCCAGGTATACTTTTTCCCAAGGAAATCTGCGAAGGCTCCGATCGGCCCTTTACGGGTTTGCTTACCCATGGCAAACTCTACCATAATCAGCGGAACTGACCAGAGGATTAAAAACATTGCCCAGGGAATTAAGAAAACGCCGCCGTATTCACCGGCCAAGCGAGGGAAACGCCAGATATTTCCAGCACCGATTGCCATTCCCAGCGTTGCCAGCAGCAAGGCCCAGCGACTGGAGAACTGTTCAACTTTCGCCATTCTTCACCTGTTGGTTTCATAGAAAGCTTTACGCACCTCAACCAAACAACCGAGGTGCGCATAATTGCTCATTTTAACCATTTGCAGCTTAATGCGAAAGTGCTAAATAAAACCGGAGGGCACTACTGCATGAAGTAAATAATACCACCGAGAACACTCACGGCAGCACAGTAAAGAGCAAACCATTCCAGCTGCTGTCGTTTAACAACTTCCATCAGCCAGACAATGGCAAAGTAGCCGGAAACGGCCGCGGCAATGGTGGCGGCAAAAAGAGAAACCATTTCACTACTTGCCGGCGGTGCAGACATCATATCGGCAAACTGCAGGATTGAAGCGCCAAGAATTACCGGAATTGAGAGTAAGAACGAGAACTTGGCAGCTGTCTCTCTCTGGATTCCCATCCACAGTGCCATTACAATGGTGGAGCCTGAACGGGAAATCCCCGGAAGTATGGCAAAGGCCTGTACACAGCCGATTAAAAGAGCTTGCTGCCAGGTAATAAAAGGTTGGTTTTCTTCTGTAAAGCGGGAGCTCCAAAGAATTAACGCTGTAATTGAGAGGGTAAACAAAACCACTACCGGCGTAAAGATGGTTTCAATATGATCTTTGAGGAGCAGACCGGCTACGGCTGCGGGAATCGAACCGATTACGATATAAGCACTCATGGCCTTGTAGCGGTCTTCTTCGGAGCGCACTTTCATGCCGTTTAGAATAAACTCCGGCACCTTAGGCAACCAGCGAACCATCTCCCAGATATCTTTCCGGAAACAAATAAAAACAGAAACCAACGTTCCGAAATGAACAAACACTTCAAGGGCAATCCCGGCTTCCTGGTAGTTCAGGATTTCGCCAAACAGCACCAGATGGCCGGAGCTGCTGATCGGCAGGAACTCGGACAGGCCTTGAACGAGTCCCAGGATAATAGATTTTAATAATTCTTCCACAGTCGTTCTCCTTCACCACAGTCTCAGTATGTATCGTCGCAATATCTACGGTCGGAAGATAGGGCCTTAATCAACCTTAAAATGTTGGGCAGATCAACTTTGCCTTTTTAATCGAATTTTTAGCGCGTAAAATCGTTAAACGTGGCAAAAAGAAGTAGCATAAGCAGTAACAGCATACCAATTTGTTGAGCTGCTATCTTTGCTTTAACCGAAACAGGACGTCCCAACACACCTTCGGCGATTATAATAATCAGATGACCGCCATCCAGTGCCGGAATCGGCAGGATATTTACTATCGCAAGCACAACGCTGAGCATAGCTACCAGATTTAGCCAGGACAATAGCCCTTGGCGGGCAAACTGACCCGCCATTTGAGCAATTCCTACCGGACCGGTAAGCGATTCGCTGGCAGACTCCTTACCGGAGAATATCCAGCCAAACCCTTTCACCTGCAGCGCTCCGATTGAAACGGATTTACTAAATCCTTTCCAGAGGGACTCCAGGAGTGGGTAGGTGCGGAATTCCATTTCATATTGTGGAGCAATCCCAATCAGACCGCGCGTGAGCTTATTGCCATCAGCATCTTCGTATTCAAATTCTTTGGGCGTCAGTTTTAAACTCAGCTCTTCTTCACCGCGCAATACAAGCAGATCAAGTGTTTTACCGGCATGAGGGGTAATCGCATCACGCATTTCCGACCAGCTGCTAATTGCCATGCTGTCTATTTGCACAATGAGATCGCCGACTTCCAGTCCGGCCTCGACTGCCGGATAATTTTCCTGAAGGGCACCTATTCGCGCTTCGGCATAAGGCTCGATTTCCAGACCGCGCTCATTCGTCAGATCGAAGTCATCCCAGTCCATCACCAGCGTTTTTTGCTTACCATTGCGCTCAACTGTAAAGCGAACATCTTCGCCCAGATTCTCCAGGAAACTCAATGAAATATCATTATAGGAGTTCAGCTCATCCCCATTAATCGCCAGGATTTTATCATTTGCCTGTAGCCCGATATCTGCCGCCAGACTGCCCTGCGGAACTGAGCCAATTTTGGTAGTAGTAATAATTCGTTCGCCCTGAAAATAAACAATACCGCCAAGTATCAGCACCGCCAGTATAAAGTTCATAATCACTCCGGCGCTAATAATAATCGCCTTTTGATACATTGGCTTGGAGCGAAACTCGTGTGGTTCGGGATCCTTTTCCATCTGTTCGGCATCGAGGCTTTCGTCGATCATACCGCTTAACTTAACATAGCCTCCCAGAGGAATAGCAGATACGCAATAATCCGTCTCACCGATTTGCGTTCCAAAGAGACGTGGTGGGAAACCGATAGAAAATCGTTCAACGCGAACGCCGAACAACTTGGCTGCCAGATAATGGCCCAGTTCATGAACAAAGACCAGAACCCCCAGCAAGGGAATCAGCGCAAAAATGCTGACGAGAATATTCTCAAACATATATATTCCTTTGAATCATTTGCGAAATGTGAATCTGCATAGTAATGATGTCGGCAGATTGCAGGTAAGCATAACTTTTTACAGCTGTTTTAACCGCGGATAATGCCGCGCTGACTGCTTTCAACAAAATTTACGATGGATTCGATACTTTTTGTCATTTCAAAATCACTGCGAATTTTATCCAGGGCTTCACGTCGGATCAGGTCAGATTTATACAGAACGCGATAAGCGCGTTTGATTTGAGCGATGTCTTCATCATCAAACCCTTTACGCGATAGGCCTACCGAGTTAATACCGCCATACTGAATAGGCTCTCCCTGTGCAAGTATATAAGGCGGCACATCTTTATTAACACGTAATCCGCCGCCGATAAAGCAGTGCCGACCAATTCTCACAAACTGGTGTACTGCCGTCATGCCACCTATACCGACGTAGTCGTCTATTTCCACATGCCCCGCCATCTGAACCGCATTGGAGATAATCACGTTATTTCCAATAACACAGTCATGGGCAACATGAATGTAAGACATCAGGAAGCAGTTGCTTCCCACTACCGTTTTCCAGTTATAATCGGTTCCCCGGTTCAGGGTTGCGTATTCACGGATAACGGTATTTTCGCCGACTTCCAGCGTCGTTTTTTCGTCGCGATACTTTAGGTCCTGTGGTGGATTAGACAGAACGGCTCCAATCCCAACCGATACGTTTTTTGCCAGACGAGCACCATTCGCAATATAAGCACGCGCCTGTATCGTACAGTCATCAGCGATGATAACGTCATCTTCTATGATCGCATAAGGCCCAACGCTGACGTTTTCCCCCAGTTCGGCCTTCGTAGAAACTATCGCGGTGGGGTGAATCGTTGCCACTGCTACCTCCGGTTTCGCACAAGTCTGATTATTGATTTATTCCGAAAACGTCTATCTATCCGTAATTGCTGCCATTAGATCTGCTTCCACCATTACTTCACCGTCTACCAGGGCCTTGCCGTGCATTTTACAGGTTGAAGCGCGCTGACGGATCAGATCCAGCTCGAAAATTAGCTGCATACCGGGGAATACCGGTTTGCGGAATTTCACATTATCCAGAGACATAAAGTAAACCAGCTTTTCTTCCGGGTTTTCAATGTTGTTCAACAGCATAATCCCGCCGCACTGGGCCATGGCTTCAACAATCAAAACGCCCGGCATAATCGGATGTCCGGGAAAGTGCCCCTGGAAGAAATCTTCATTGCCGGTAACGTTTTTCATACCGACGATGCGCTTACCGGCTTCAAACTCCACAATGCGATCTACAAAAAGGAACGGATAGCGATGCGGTAAGATTCTCTGAATTGCATTAAAGTCGAAAACGACACCCTTTCGAGCAACGTCCTGATACTTTCTGGTGAGCTGCTGGTTTTTGTAATACTCACGCAGCTTGCGCGCAAACTCGATATTGCTTTGATGACCGGGTCGGGCTGCCAGAATCTGTCCTTTAATCGGAGCCCCCACCAAATAGAGGTCGCCTATCAGGTCCAACACCTTATGGCGAGCCGGTTCATTTTTAAAGCGCAGTTCACGATTATTTAGAATACCATTCTCACCAACAAATACCTCACCTTCGATCTGCAGCGTTTCAATAATGTCCTGCTTATTCAGATCTTCAAGCTCCTTATCACAGATAACCACAGCATTATCGAGGCGACCGCCTTTAATAAGCCCCTGCTTGATCAGCATTTCAACTTCATGCAGGAAGCAGAATGTACGTGCCGGGGCGAAGTCCTTAACAAACTCCTGTTCCATGGAGAACATTCCGGAATGCTGGCTGCCAAGTGCCGGATTCTGATAATCAATCATTGCGGTTGCGCGAAAATCGTCCAGCGGTAGGGCAACCATGTCGACGCCAATTTTATCATTCTGGTACTGCAGCGTTTCTTCAATTACCAGATAATTCTTCGGTGCTTCCTGCTCCAGAATACCGGCTTTTAGCAGCACTTCTACATACGGCATGGCACTTCCATCACCTACCGGCGGTTCGGAGGCGCTAATTTCAATGCGCAGGTTATCGATTTCAAGACCGGCAGCTGCGGCCATTACGTGCTCAACGGTGTATATTACCTTTCCGTCTTTGGTCAGGTTCGTACCGCGAACGCTTCCGATGGTATCATCCTGAAGCACGTAGTCTACCAGTGCCGGTATTTCCACCCCACCTTCGATATCGGTGCGGCTCCAGACAATCCCGTAATTTTCCGGTGCCGGTTTAAACGTAATTGTGGATCGATCTCCGGTGTGTAGTCCAACCCCGGTTAAAGACGCAGTGGTTTTTATTGTCCGCTGCTTTTTTGCCTCATACATATATCTACCTCAAACTCAATAAGTTTAGTCTACAGACAGCCTGTCGCAATTCATTCTATTCATTCTCGCCACTGGTGAGCTTTTCCAGTGCTTTTTCGAGCTTCTTCACGCGTTTTGCCAGCTCCGGCAAATTATTGGTAACCGCTTCTATACGTTTGGCCCGCATAATTGGCCTGGCAGGAGCGCCAAAGAGCTGTTCCTTTGGCTCTACCTCTTTGGCAACGCCGGACTGGGCGGCAATTTGCGCACCGTCTCCAATCGAAATATGTCCAACCGTGCCGACCTGTCCACCAATCATAACGTGTTTACCGATCTTTGTACTGCCGGATATACCAGCCTGAGCGGCCATTACCGTATGTTCCCCGACCATAACGTTATGAGCAATATGCACCAGGTTATCCAGCTTTACCCCGGCTTTGATAACGGTTTCACCAAGCGTTGCGCGATCAATTGTAACGTTTGCTCCAATCTCGACATCGTCTTCAATGACTACGGTACCGACCTGAGGTATTTTGTGAAACCGTCCCTGCCAGGGGGCAAATCCAAATCCATCGCTGCCAATAACGGCACCGTTATGGATAATAACCCTTTTTCCGATACGGCATCCTTCGCGAACCCCAACTGAGGGATACAGCAGACAATCGCTGCCGATCTCACTGTTATTTAGTATAACGCAGTTAGGCAATATACGCGAATTTTCTCCGATCTTTACTCCGGCACCGATATAACAGTTGGCACCAATCGTAACATTCTTGCCAATCACAGCAGAGTCATCGATAACCGCCGTCTCGTGTATTCCCGGTTCAAGCAGCCTTTGAGGCGGATTGAACAGCAGAAAGGCCTGTAAAAAACCAAAATACGCATTCGGTGCTACAATGTAGGGAATTTCGGGCTCAATACCGGCATTCCCATCGATGATTACAGCACCGGCAGAAGACGTTTCCAGTATCGGTTTATATTTAGGATTAGCAAGAAACGTAATTTGCGAAGCAGCTGCCAGAGCAATTTCTGCTACGCCGTCAATTTTCAGGGAGCCCTCACCATGGACGGTTCCACCGATATGCGAAGCGATTTTTTCTAGTGTATAAACAGCCATCAGCAATCCTTGAGTAACTGCAAATCCGGAAGTTTTCCGAACCTGCTTATCCGACATGCAAAGTCTTTAATATAAGGTTTTATTCTTTACAGATCGACGTGTTTTATGGAAAGAAAATGGTAGAAGAAAGGGCAATAAACAAGAAAAAGCTGAAATTCGTAAAACGAACTCCAGCTTTTTCAGAAAATCTATAGTATAGCTGCTTACTGTCCTTTGTTGAGTTCGGCAAGAACAGCATCAGTAATATCGTGTTCCGGCTTGCTGTAGAGAACGGAACCGGCAACCAAATCAAGAATATAGTCGTAGCCGTTTTCTTCACCAACACGCTTGATCGTATCATTGATTTTCTTCATCAGCGGCTCTTGCAACTGCTGATTCTTCTGAAAGTACTCACCCTGCGGGCCAAGTTTGGAGTAATAATACGTCTCCAGCTCCTGCTGCTTCTGAGCAAGCTGAGCCTCTTTCTCTGCCTTTTTTTCCGGGCTTAGCAGCAAGCTCTGCTTCTGCAGTTCTTCCAGCAGCTTCTGAGCATTTGTCTGCATAGTTTGGAACTCAGCCTCGTAGGTTTTCTTCAGATCGTCGAGCTGCTTCTGCAGTTCCTGAGCTTCCGGGAGATCAGTTAGCACGCGCTGTGTATTGATATAACGAATTTTCATTTGTGCCTGAGCCGTAGAGCTAATAAGCAGTAAAAAAGCCAGGACCGAGGTTAATACATATAAACCTTTTTTCACAACATTCCTCCTGATAACTAAGATACGAAATCGTACCGCTGATTATCTTTGTTAAAACTGTCCAAATTTAAAGTGAACTTTCCATTCACCACTTCTGTTTTCCAACGCGTCGAAATAATCAAAACCATAGGCAAAATCAACGCCAATAATGCCAAGGAGGGGCATAAATAATCGAGCACCCAAACCAACCGAGCGCTGCATTTCATTCAAGTTAAACTGCCTGAAGGTCGGCCAGACGCGACCGGCTTCGGCAAATACGAGTCCGAAAAGAGTCGGGTTCGGAGCAATCGGAACCCGCAGTTCCGCAGTAAAACGACCTAAAGCTCTTCCACCCTGTCTGGGGCCAACTGTTCCATCGTCATATCCACGCAGGGACTCCGAGAAGCCCAATCCGGAGCCACCCATAAAGAACAGCTCGTTGGGGTTAATATAGAAACCGTCGTTTAAACCGGCAATAGCTCCGATTTTATTTTCGACCATCATTACCAGTCCGTATTTAACCGGCACAAACCACTGCATGGTGAACACATTCTTTACAAAGTCTTCATCTCCCTGCAAGGGCCCACCGGCAAACTTGGTCTGCAGGTTGTATACCGAACCAAAGGAAGGGAATTCCGGGCGGTTACGGCTATCACGACGAATAATCTGAGTTAAACTAATCTGCGTGGAGTTATTCGCAAAGATAAATCGGTTGTTCAACTGATTGGTGCGAATATTAAAAATTTCGTTTTCGGAAACGCGGAATATCCAGTCACCGCGGAAATAGTTATCCGGCCAGCGGAAACGACGGCCTAACTGTAAGCTTCCACCCTGTTCCTTACCATCCCAAGGACGGAAGTTACCGTTGTAACGGGTATCAAAAATAGAGAAACCAACCAGCGTCGGGGTTCCGAACGCCCAGGGCTCGGTAAAATTCAACGAGAGATTGCGATAGAAGCGTCCAAAGTCCCACTGAAAACTCAGTCGCTGCCCGTCTCCACCGGTAAGCGGATGCTTAAGAGAAAAGTTATTCAGTGCAAAACCGATACTTCCGATAAATCCATCTCGTTCACTATAACCGGCACTCATGTTGGCGGTGTCGGTAGAACGCTCTTCGATATTCACTTCAAGATTTACATGCTTATCATCATCCGGAATCAGCTTCACATCCGGAACAACGTTTGCGAAGTAGTTGAGGATCCAGACGTCTCGCACGCTACGCTCCAGCATAGCTCGATTGAAGGTATCGCCGGGATAAAGGCGGAATTCACGGCGAACAACTTTTTCGTTCGTCTTGGTATTCCCGGTAATAGCGATTTCCTTGATCCGGACAACGTGTCCTTCATTAATGCGGATATCGATATCAACCGTATCTTCACCAGTTGGCTTTTCCAGCGGCTGGATATTTGCAAAGAGATATCCCTGATTGTAGTAGAGATTCTGAATGTTCTCACGAATGCTTTTTTCAAAGTCTTCCTGATTGTAGATATCACCCTTGGTAAACAGCAGCTGTGATTCCAGAATCTCTTCTTTAAAAACGGTATTGCCTTCAAACGTTACATTACCAAAGTGATAGCGCGTCCCCTCATCGATAGTAACATCAATAAACAGATCGCGTTTGTCTTCACTATAGTACAATGAGTCTTTTATAACCTCTGCATCACGAAATCCCTGAGTTCGGCAATAGCGCAGCAGGTTTTCTTTATCTTCTTCGTATTTCTTTTCGTTAAAATCCGCACCACGCCACCAGCGGTTTTCCTTAATTTCTTTGAACGAACCTTTCAGGTCCTTGGGCTTTAGCGTTTCGGCACCCAACACCTGAATGCGTTTTACCTGAACTTTTTTACCTTCATTAATTTTCAGATTGGCGCGCACAACGTTTCGCGTCATGGTGGTATCGGCATTTTCTATGTCGAATTCCACGTCAGCCAGTAGGTAGCCTTCATCCTGATATTTCTTTAAAAGATTTCGGCGGGCTTTGTATTTTACAAAAGGTGTAAAAACCATACCGCGAAACATATCTGCTTCACGATCGATGTCTTTTTTGCTGAGCTTATCGTTTCCTTCGACTGTCCAGCTGTCCAGCCTTGGCCATTCCACGACTCTAATCAACATATCCAGCTTACCACCAGTCTGATTTGTTGCCATAATCTTGACATCAGAGAAGAGGTTAAGCGCCCATAGGTTGCGAATAGCTTTCTGAATATTTTCAGCTGTCAGGAAGGAGCCACGCACTACTCCCAGGTTAACCAGGATGAGTGAACTGTCTACTGAGGAGTTACCCTCGATCTTAAAATCGTTTATTTGATAGCTTTTTGGCTGTGCAATAGCCTGCGAGGGCATCATCATCACGATAAAGAGTAGTGCCAAAAGGCAGGAAAAAACGGCGTTTTGTTGCTTCATTTTACTGCTGTCCCCTTACTTGGGCCTAAAATACGAATTAAGCCTAGGAAAGTAATTGTTCCACCCACGTTATGCAAATCAAAAATTAAACGAATGCCGGAAGCGTATCAGAAAATCACTGGGTAGATTTTCGTAAAACGGATTATACTGATAGCGATCGTATTCAACTTCCAAAAGTAAATTGTGTAACAACCGGTATTCAAGACCGAAGCTGTGGTTCATTCCCAGTTTCGAGTCGTCTACCCCAGAGACCAGCTGCCCGGAGTAGGTTAAATAGACATCCCTTAATATGTATTTCCCCAGAGTAAGTTCCGAACTTTGTAAAAGTAATAGTGCCGGATTGAGGTCATTATTCAGCGTTGGGGTAAAAAACCAGGGCTGTGATGCAATTTTCGCACGTTGCTGAAAGCCTAAATAGAAGAGGTTTGTTGTAAAACTGGACCGCACCCGTACGTAATCGAGGTTCAGCTGCCTTTCAAGCTGTCTTTCCAACGGACGATACAATGGGCGTATTAAAAAGTTTTCCGTCATCGTTAGTCCAACTTCACCGGCTTTATTCGATAGGTTATCGAAGCTATAGCCGAGATAAGACAGCAGGTTTTCCTGTGTTTCCTCAATCAGTGGGTCACTTGGACGTTCGCGGGAAACCAGCTTAAAGCGAAAATCTTCCCAACGGCCCTTATTTACTTCCTGCTTGGTAATTGGGTCTATCACGTAAAGCTGCAGTAAAATATCGCGGGGGAAGTCCGTGGTATCGCGAACCGTGGTGTAGGCACGTCCATATACTTCAGGAAGAATCTCATAATTGGTAAAGTCGGCACCGAAACGGTCCACGCGGAACTTCACGTCTAGGTATTCTACCCTGCCGCGAGACGACTGCACGCCACCGAGAATTCTCCAGCTGTCTTCAATAAATCGGCCTTTGAAGGTTAAGCCGGGAGAATCATTATCGATTTTCAAATCCATGAATACTTCGCCGACATATCCGGGGATATTTACAAAGTAGCGATTGTTATTCCCCGGGATCATGGAAAAGTCGGTGCGCAGGTTCATCAAAAAATCGATCACCTTATCATCTTCCGGATAGGCGTATTCACCACTTTCAGACTCCACCATCCCTATAAAGGGAAAAGTAACGCGACAGTTATACATTACCGCTGTTCCGCGTAAATATGGATCCTCAACCGGTCCGGCAAAATAGAACTTTTCGTCCGGTGTATTTCCACGGGTGGCAAAATATCCGACATCGCCTTCTTCCATCATACCATAAACAGAAAGCGGAAATCCCAGGGGATCGGTCTCAAGTACCAGCATTCCGAAATTTAATCCCATATCATCAAAATAAAGCGGCTCCAGTCTGACCGAATCTGCTACAACAACGTCTTTCTCATTGTAAATACGAAACTTCCGGCCCAGGGCAAACCCGGCCAGTGAATCGATTTTTACGAAGTTATCCTCGTCAGAGAGCTTTACTTTTGCGCGAAGGCCATGCACCTTAGGAATCAAGCCATCAAATTCAATTGAGCCATCGCGAATAACCAAATCGACTTCTTTAAAGAGAGGATTTACGCGGCTTCCCTGCACATGAGCATATAAGCTACCGCTTGTTTTGGGATTCATAAAATAGGGCTCTATACGCGGCAGTTCGGCCAGCACGTTACCTTCCACATCCACCTTTACATCGATTGGGCCATGCTGATCCACACTTATATAACCGGAGCCTTCAATCGAATACTCTCCGGAATTCATATACAGAAAGCGTCGGAGTTTTATTAAATGATTGGCCGGGTCCCAGAAGGTTTCCGCACCCGTTGTGAGTGAATCTTCAAATGTAAGATTGATCAGATCAAAAGGAGTGCCCTTCACCTCACCGTTGCGCACCTGAACATCGCCGTAAACCTTAGGGGAATCTATATTTCCCTCGGCAACAATCGCATACGTGAAGCTGCCGCGTATCAGATCGCGGTCTTTCAGCAGGGTTTCCGCAAGAAAATTACTTTCGATATCATCTGCCCGGATGGTCATTTTCAGAGAATCGGCCAGGGTATTATAACGTACATCGGCGTTAAAGACGCGCTGTCCGTTTAGTCGAACCCAGGAATTATCAAACTGCAGTATATTTTCTTCCAGCGTTCCGGAGAAGCGGGTTTGATAATAACCAACTTTATTAATAATAAAATCATCTGCATTTAAATCGAAGCGAAGCAGCGGATTTTCAACCGTACCATCAATGTCCAGCTCACCGGCCAGTGCCCCCTCCTGAAAAAGGCTGGAAAAAGAACTGATGTTTTGCAGGTAATCTGCTACGGAGAAGTGGTGGATGTGAACTTTTCCACGGAAGGGTGACTGCGGCGTAAAACCGAAATAGACATTTCCATCAAACAGCTTTGGCGCAATGATACGTGTGTCTACACCGTCTTCCGAAAATCGTACCTGATAGCGACCATCGATTCGTTTGGGAGCGCTATAGGCTGTAAATCTCCCCTCATAAAACTGATTGTCGTAAAAAATATCCTTGATGCTGCCGTTCAACACGATGTGATTGGTTGAACGATCTTGCGACATGACCTTCATTTTTGCAGAGAGCATATCATATGGACCGGCAAAGTAAAAATCTACCGCCTTATCCCCAACCATATTGGCAAAAACCGGGATTTCGGTAAATCGGCGGACCGGAAAATTCCGGGCTTCCATAATTTTTACATTTGGTACATCCCATAAATTTTCAATGGTACCACTGAGGCCATAACTATTTGCAAGATTTTCAGGGTTAAAGCGAAAGTCCAGCTTGTTATAGTCCAGCGTTAACGGTCCGCGGCCAACGGCGAGAACTGAATCTGCCTTCTGAACCGTATAACGTCCATTGCCGGTAAACAGCTTTCTGTTAAAGTCACCTTTCAAATCCCACTTGAGATTAATGCGCCCGTCATTTAAGCCGTTCAGCCAGGTGAAATATCCTCTCGGTACGTCAATATAACTGTTCAAATCCAGCTGGGTCGTAAAATCAAAAAACTCCATCGTTCCGCTGCCTTCGGTGCGCCATTTGTAATAGTCTGCCCGCAAATACGGCAGATTCAGCACCTTCACAGAGTGATCATATTCCAATCTTACTTTCGTTGTATTAAACGGCACCACACCGTACAGGATATCGGGTGAGTGGACATCCGCATCAATCCGCATCTTTTTTATCGGGCCGGTAAAATGGGCCCTGCCGGCCATCTTGCCTTCATACACATATTGAAAGACGTTATGGGCCTTTTTAAGGTATTTAACGGAATAGTCTTCAAAATCCAGCCACCAGTCGACTTCCGGATCAAATATATCCGTAAAGATACCGTGGAAATTACCGGTTGCATCTTCAACCCGGCAATCAAAGGGTTCAACGATTACCTTGCGGTTGTCCAGTCGCATGGTGAAGCTATCTGCACGGGTTTCCTGATTGAAAATATCCGCCGCAAACTCGCGTACTTTTATTTGTCCACCCAGCACCAGGCTATCTTGCTGCAGGGTATTGCTGTTCAGCTCCAGCTTGCCATGCAGCCATGCATTCTGAATATTGAAAAAACTGATGCGCCAGAAGGGCCAGTCCGAATTAATCAGACATTCATCGAGGACAAGGTCGGCCGTCAGGGTTTTATTATCAAAGTTGACATTTCCAACAAGGTCTATCGAGGATTCTTCTACGCCAATAAAATTACCGCGCAGGTTCACAAATACGACCTTGCTATCGGGCCGATAATCAAAGCGGCCATCGAGATTGCTGAGAATGGGCATTTGTCCGCCCCCCGGAAGATCCAGAAACCACTCGGCATCCAGCACGGTAATATGATCAATTTGAGGAACTTTTTGCAAACCGACCAGCACCTGCTCCATTACTTTTTCCAGGGAGAAATCACGATCTCTTCGAACGTTCATATCTTTAGAATACAGGAGGCTTAAACTTGGGCGCTTAAATTTTACGGAGGTAATTGCTTTTGCGGCATCAAAGCCGCTGGTGATGAGGGTTGAGAAACTATAGCCAATCAGGATTCGATCGAGTTCCAGGGTAAAAGACTGGCTCTCATTTGAGGCCTGAACGCGGGAGAATTCGATATAACTGAATCCCATATCGAAGTCGTTAAGCAGAAACGATTCGCCAAGATAAGGCTGCAGCCTGGCGATAATCGCTGCCTTGACTTCATCTTTTACCGGCGTATAATTCCAGAGCACATAACCAGCGAGCACCAGGCTCAGGGTTATGATACTGAAATAGAAATGCCAGCTGCGTTGTTTTTTTGCCATTCTACCCACACTACTTATACCAATTAAAAATGTACGTAATTTCTTTTATTGAACCAACGATTATACGATTTACTGAACACTGTTCTCCGCACTTATTTTTTTTGCTCATTTGGCCAATAAACTAATAAAATCTGCGTCATCTGTCATTTAACGTTACCACAATTATTGGACGCATAATCATACGTCTCTACAATCTGACGCATAATCATGCGTCCCTACTTGCTGCTGCTCTGTTATTGGACGCATAATCATGCGTCCCTACTTGCTACTTACTGCATTTAACCAAACTACCAGAACCTGCATACCCTGGTGTGACTTTGCTCTAATTTTGAACTATTTCAAAAATTGCTGGTTTTTTAGGAATAAAAATGATGTTACATTCCGTTTCGCGTTTTTTTGAAAAGGATATCTGATATGCAGAAATATTGCGTAGCCGTCGTTGGGGCTACCGGACTAGTCGGCAGAAAGATGTTACAGCTACTGGAAGAGAGAAACTTCCCGACCGGAGAATTGATTCCTCTTGCCTCTGCTGCTTCGGCGGGCAGTACGCTAAGCTTTGCGGGAAAAGAAGTTGTTGTCCGGGAGTTAAACGAAAACAGCTTTGAAGGTGTGGATCTGGCATTATTCTCCGCCGGTGGAAACGTCAGCAAAACCTATGCTCCGATTGCAGCAGCAGCCGGGGCCGTAGTGGTAGACAACTCCAGCGCGTGGCGAATGGATAGTACTGTACCGCTGGTTGTTCCTGAAGTTAACCCGCACGCTCTTTCCGGACATTCCGGAATAATCGCAAACCCAAACTGTTCAACCATTCAAATGGTGGTCGCCCTACAGCCCCTGAAGCGCTTTGGCATCAAGCGCCTGGTTGTTTCGACCTACCAGGGGGTAACCGGCAGCGGCAAGAAGGCCGTTTTGCAGCTGGAGCAGGAGCTTGCGGGAAAACCGGTAGACAATCCGGCTTATCCGCATCCGATTGCGAATAACTGTCTACCGCATATCGACCGTTTTTTCGAAGACGGATATACACGCGAAGAACATAAAATGGTTCACGAAACGCGTAAAATTATGGAAACGGCCAACCTGCCGGTTAGCGCAACATGTGTTCGTATACCGGTTATTGGTGGGCATTCCGAGTCAATCAACATTGAGTTCGACAAGCCTTTTGAAATGCAGGAAATCCTTAATGCACTGAACGATGCACCCGGCATTGTGGTAACCGACACCCCATCAGAAGACCGGTATCCCATGCCGCTTACGGCACATGAAGATGACGCTGTTTTTGTAGGTCGTATAAGACGGGATCCTTCCGTAACGCATGGAATAAATATGTGGGTTGTGAGCGATAATCTGAGAAAAGGAGCGGCAACCAATACCATACAAATTGCCGAACTCCTGGTTAAACAGGGACTATTACGCATCAGGCGCGCTGGATAAATCGGTATGAGTTCACCTCTGAGGTACATAAAACAGGAAGGGGTTTTGCCCGGAGCAGAAGCGATCTCCTGTGATCAGGGAGAAACGGGACTGCTTTTTTTCCACGGCTTTACCGGTTCTCCTTACGAGGGTAGCAGATTTGCTGAGCATTTCAGCAGATTAGGCTACGGGGTATCCGTTCCGTTATTGCCGGGACACGGCACTCAACCGGAAGACTTACTGACGATACCTCATGAACGCTGGTTTGAAGCAGCAGAGTTGGCCTATCATGAAATGACGCAGCAGTATAAAACTGTAATCGTTTGCGGTCAGTCTATGGGTGGTGCACTTGCCCTGCATGTCGCATCAAAGTTTCCTGTCGACGGTCTGATTACTATGGCAGCAGCAGTATTTCTGAAGGATTGGCGGCTGCGCTTTCTTCCACTGGCCCGACGGCTTATAACCTACCAATATAAATCCAAAGGGCCGGATATACGGGATAAGCAATCCAAGGCTGCAAGTGTTTCTTACCCAAAATATCCATTGAGTAGTCTGGATGAGTTCCTGAAGCTGATCGCAAAGGTTAAAGGAGAGCTATCCAAGGTTACAGCACCAGCTTTGCTTGTGCATAGCAATCGTGATCATACGATTACCGTTGAAAATGTCCACTACATATATTCCCAAATCAAATCTTCAAATAAGAATCTGCTGGTCTTGGACGACTCCTATCACGTTATCAGTGTAGATGTTGATCGCGAGCGCATATTTTCAGAGTGTGAACAATTCATTGAAAGTGTGCTTTCTGCCGGCAAGGTGAAACCCTGACGCAGTTCCAATTAAAACAATCTGCTGCCCAAGCCCTTAAGCCCCTTGCATTCCACCCCCTAAGTGTTTCATTTACAAAGGCATAAAAAAGTTTTTAACAGCACGCTAATATTTCAAAAAAAATTGACATTTTCTACAGATTTTGTTAACATCTCTAGTTCCGGTAATCCCGGATAAGAGATTCAGCATTTAAAACGGAAAAAATCAGACAGCGAATGTTCATTTTCAATTATTAAGCATCGGAGGAGGCATGGCGTCTCAAGGTAAAGGATCTATTGTTCTGAAGATACTAATTGCACTTGCTGCAGTTGGTCTTTGGGCTTCAATCACTATTCCGTCCCAGATCTGGACTGAGGAAGATAGCTGGCGTGAGCAGAGTCGACAGAACATGGTTTCGATTCATGAAGCACAGCGTTTTCATCACAAGGCTACAGACAAATTTGTATCCAGCGATTCGTTGGAGCAGCTGCTATCATTTATTAGTAATGACAGTCTGCTTAATGTTCGCAAGCAGGTCGGACAGTTAACGAACAATTTAAACAGTGCAATTTCGAACGTGCTCGACGTACCGACTCTCGCTTCTCTGCTGCCGATTTCGCAGTCTTTTTCCGAGATTAACACCGATTTAAAATACAACGCACGATTCTTCAGGAAGTACGAAAACATTGCTTCCCAGCCGGCAGCTATTGAAGCAGCAATGTCCAGTTTCGATGCCAGTAGCGACTTCCCGAATTTTGTTGCCGCCAGAACTTATGCGGATAGCCTGTTCGAACTGCGTGACAGAATTGAAGATTATAACCTGCAGTATTCCGCCGGACTTGCACAGCGTTATGCCGATTCGCTGAACAATTTTATGGGCAAGATCGAAAAGCAGAAAATGACGGATTACTGGAACAAGCAGCAGGCAACAATTAAAGGCTTTGTTCAGAATCTTAAGCAAGAGCCGGATCTGATGTCCGAAACGACAGTAGCTGATCGCCTCAATAAATGGCTGGACCGCATCGCTAATGCGCTAACCACATTTAACAGTGCAAATGTTTCTTCAGACAATAAGGCGCTGACCTCTGCTTTCCAGTCACTACAACAGCTAAACAGCAGCTTTTCCAGTGGAGCTGATTCCGCAATCACCGCTAATACTGCACAACTCTCCCTCAGCGAAAGCGACTCTTTGCTGGTTAAACTGACCAAAGAGCAGTTTTACGATCCGGATACACACGATGGCGAGCAGCGCTATCTGGTTTCCTATCGCGACGGTAGTTCAAACGTCACTGTTGAGTCACCAAACCTGATGAACGACTTCAGCTCAAAACTGCAATCTTTTGTGAAGCCGCTCGAGAATTTGTCCTTTTATCCGGCAACAAATCTACTGCTGGCTAATTTAGACAGTTCAATTAATGTGATGAATACAACAAAGACCGATTTTAAACTGAATAAGTTTAGTAGTGTCATCCTGAAGATGAAGGAAGTCGGTGCTGAAGTGAAAGATCTGGACAATGTTCTTGGCTTTCGCTACATGAATCAGATGCAGGACTTCGTTAACACGGCACAGAACAGTAAGCAGCTTTCTGTTCTTACGCCGGCCATCGAAGAGATACTGAATCCGATGGACACGCTGGCAACGCGTATTAAGAATCGCGATATTGCAGACATTGAAAAACGCATGCAGTATCTGAGCGGTCAGTTTGCAGAGATTGATTCTCTTATCGCAGCAGTTCCGAATCGCCAGCTGCCACAGCGCACTAAAGACAGAATCCCGAACCTTCAGGAACAATTTAATACCGTTTTTGGAGTCATGGACGAGATCAAATCTTCGTTTAAGGCTGCAGATGCCGAAAAGCTTCTCGCGGCTGCACCACAGATCAATGATGCTCTCCTTGAAGTTCTGAACGGTTACAAACAACGGGTTTATGGAGTCTTCAGCCGCAAGCATGAGAATCACGGGTACGTGAACAATTTTGTGCGAAGCTGGGAAGAAGACAGAACACAAGATTCTGAATAGCGGGAGCTATGGGAGAAATCGTAAACAGTATCAGCTTTCAGCAGAACACCCTGTGTTGGGTTCAGGTTGAACTCAATGCAGGACAAAGCATAACGATACAAAGGGTCGTGGAGAGTCCACTTCCCTTTGTCATCAATTATGACAACGTTCAAAAGCCTACCACCGCAGTCCGAATTGCCAATCACCTTAACTCTCTTATCGATAGAAACGACCTGGGAAGTCAGCACGTGCGCTTTCTGCTGTCCGCACGTCTCGGCCTGGTTCGCAAGGTGCTTGTCGATCACTATCTGCCGCAGGAAATGTATGCGGATATGGTACACACTGAACTCGACAGTGTATTTACCAGCCCATTGGAGGAGTTTCATATCTACCAGCCGGATTATGCTCGCAGGAAGCAATCCCTGAGAGAACTGCTAACGGTTTCCATCCGCAAGGATGTGCTCACCTACATGCAGCAGGCAGGTAAGGCAAACAACTTTGGTATATCGCATATAGGTCTCAACTGCTTCACCATTGATGAGCTTTATCGACGCTTTTTCCCGAACCTTATCGGTCAATCGTTATTGATAAATTTCGCGGAAAATGGTTTCGAGGTTATCATCTCGGATGAGGAAACGTTTCTGGACTATTTTTTCCGTCCTTATTCAAAGTCGCTGCAAACCATCGAGCAGGTTACCCTGCAGGACGTAGCCGCAACTTTCTCAGAGCTACTGGGAGAGATTCAGCAGGCTGGTCCGAATGGAATGCCGATATATTCTCCGGCACAAGCGTTTCTTTTCGGTAGCGCTTTTCGGGAAGACATGATGGAAACATTGCAGGCACAGAGCAACGTTCCCTTACGCATCCTGAATCCGGCGGAAACAACTGAATGGCAGATCATCTCTAATGATCCGACTTTTGATTCTGCTAATGCGTTCCGCTTCGTTGAGCCGTTATCGCATATTTTTTAATTTGAAATTTCCTGAAGGCATATTGATATGGTTAAACTGAATTTGCTCGATCTTCCGGGCCAACAAACTGCTACCCCTAACGCAGATCCTGTTGCCGAGCGCCCGGATCTGTCAAAAAGTGAACTGGACTTCTCATTTTTCCAGCAGGAAGAGGAAGTAGCAGCACCGTCTATCGACCTTGGTCCGCAATCTGATCCTCCGGTAGCACCGCCACCGCGACCTTCTGCAAATGACCCGCGTGGGCGCTACGTGTACGATCGTGACGACCGCGATCCGTCCAAGGCCGTGCCAAACCCGTTTAATCAACCGCAATCACCGACGCGTGAGCACTCTCATATCTTTCAGGATGATGACAGTGTCAATAACTTTGAAGAAAGTTATGCCTCCAGTAATTGGATGAAGTATGCCGGAATTGCCATCGGTGTTCTCGCTCTTCTTGGTCTACTTTGGTGGGGATATACGATGTTTACCGGTCCCGGTGGCCCGGAACCAATTGATCCGATCGTTGAGAATCCGGTAACGCCGGATCCCGATCCGTTACCTGAAGAAACCGCGGCGAATCTGATACCGGATTACGTAGCCGATAAATATGCTGAAAACATCACCAATAACGTTTTCAATCTGAACTACGCCAGCAACTTTCTGAAAGCCGGAATTCCATCAGCTAATTACCGACTCCTGGTCGTTACACCCGGCTATTTATATATGAGTGTGCTGGGTAATTCGCGGGATGATATAGCCGAGTTCCGCCGCAGCGTAAAGAAAAGCTATCCGGGAGTCCTGCTAAACCCGGAAGCTGAAGAAGATCGATTTCTGGATAATGGTGGACAACAACTAATGATCGACTTTTCTTCTCCCATTAAAGATCGACCTTCTCGTGGCGCAACCTCCTCCCGAACGGAAATCGTTACGGAAACCGAAGTTGCAAACGCCATTCGCTCCCTCGCTGATGGAAATAATGTGCAGATCATCTATTCCAAGCGCGGGGCCGATATCTCCAGTGAGGGCTTTCGAAGAGCAACACATTATATAACGCTCCTTGGAAATCAGACAAATACGCTCAACTACCTGGAAGAGCTGGGACAAAATTATCCTGCTATAGCTGTCTCCAAGGCCGCTTTCTATCCGGAGCGCGGAACCGGTAGAATGAGTGGTGGCAGAATAAAGACCCGCGTAGATCTGGCCTTTCTGGCACCGAACTAAGGCATAGCGATGAGAATAATCGCCGGCAAGTATCGCGGCAGGCAAATTCAGTCCTCCCGCGATCGCTCAATTCGTCCTACCACAGCGAAAATCAAAGAGTACATTTTTCAGATTTTGGGAGATATTACCCATGATGCCCGAACGCTTGATATGTTCAGCGGTTCGGGTGGACTCGGGATGGAAGCTCTAAGCAGAGGTGCAGCGAGCGTAACGTTTGTCGATCTCGCCCATAGCTCGCTGAAAGTTTTACGAGGCAACCTTAAGCGGATTGGCATAGAAGAGCCCTGTGAAACAATACGAAAAGACGTCATCCCTTTTTTGAAAAAAAACCCAACTCCTTTTGATCTGGTATTTGCAGATCCCCCTTTCAAATGGAGCCAGTTTGATACTTTCCTGCCGTTAATTTTTGAGGAGAATAATTTAACGGAAAATGGTATATTTGTTCTGGAATATGAACGATCACACGCCATCAACTGGGACACTATTCCCTGCGAAGTGCTGCGTCAAAAACAGTATGATCGCAGCATCATCGTATTTGCACGGAGGAAATAACCTATGAAAATTGCGCTTTATCCCGGAACGTTTGACCCCATCACCTATGGACACCTTGACGTACTCGACCGCGCCTCACGTCTCTTCGACCGCATTGTAATAACCGTTGCTCGCAATTCCAGTAAATCACCATTGTTCTCTTCTGATGAGCGCGTAGACCTAATTAATGAAGTAATTAAAGACGTGAAGAGTGAAGCTGAACTTGTTGTAAAGACATTCGAGGGTTTAATTGTCGACTTTGCGACGCAGGAAAATGCCCGCGCAATTATTCGCGGACTCCGGGCAATTTCTGATTTTGAGTATGAAATGCAAATGGCGCTGGTAAACAGAAAGCTCACCGGCATTGCAACGGTCTTCCTAATGCCGCACGAGAAATTCACCTATCTGAATTCATCTATTGTCCGTGAGCTCGCAAGCCTGGATGGGGATATCTCTCACTTTGTCCCCCCGGAAGTTGAAAGGCGTATTAAAGTGAAGTTGAACAAGTAAGATCAAATCTGAATAAACAAAAGAAGCCCCGGAGCGTAATGCCCCGGGGCTTCTTTTGTTTAATGCCGACGATTAATCCCAATAATCATCATCGTTTTCAAATAGTATGTCTTCAATCTCGTTCATGAACTTCTTCATGTAGCGCGGATAATACTCTTCCGGTGCTGCAAGATTTAGAGACACGCTGCGCATACTGCGGTTCGGAGAGCTACGAAAAGCGATGGTCGCGTATCCACGGTGGTCGTCATCTCCATAACTATCCAGCAGACAATGACCATCCCGGTAGTAGTCTCCCTTACGCAGGATTCGGTTTAGCTTACGCAGTTTGCGATCTCCGATGTAGAAGGTCTCGGCCAGAACCGGATCTTCGTCATAATAGCGATCGTAAACCTTTACCTTACCGTTAAAGTTAATATGCACGGAGTAACCAATTGCATCTCCGGGACGATAATCATACAGATCGTATTCCTTCGTAAAAACAATGTTCGTCTTGCGTCTGATCAGCGGTCGCGTATAGGTGCTGAATCGGATTGTCGGTCGAATATCCAGGTGAAAAAACGGAGACCATCCGTAGCGTGCATAATATAGCTTACGCGGACGCTTATACTTTCTCCAGTAAGGATGACGACTGTGGCGATGATGTCTGCCAAGGTAAATATGTGCATCCACTCGCGTGTTATAACGATAGCGATTTATCCGATCGTGATGGCGCTGTGTAAAGCGTCGACGAATCTGTGTAGGCTGCTGATTATTATTGCGATAATCGCTAACGTTTACATTGTTGTCGTTACCTCTGTTTCTGTTACGACCATTGTTTACACGTCCGTTATTACCGTTACCACGATTTCCACGATTTCCATTACGCACTACGACACGGCTACGTTCAGAGCGTTTCTTTTCTTCGATACGCTTTTTCTCGGCACGATTTTCTCGGCGAACATCTCGCTTAACTTCTCGCTTCTCACTTCTGGCGTCTCGCTTGATAGCTCGCTTCTCACTTCTGGCGTCTCGCTTGATAGCTCGCTTCTGGCTTCTGGCGTCTCGCTTGACTTCTCGCTTTTGGCTTCTCGCCTCTCGCTTGACTTCTCGCTTCTGGCTTCTGGCCTCTCGCTTGACTTCGCGCTTCTGGCTTCTGGCCTCTTGCTTCTTACTTTCACTATTGCGCTTCACGGTAGTCGTTTTGCGCTTACTATCTGTACGCTCTGCCTGAGCAAAGCTGACCGTTGTTAATCCACAGAGAATTCCGGCGATCAACAAGGTTCTCCACAGCCAGTTACTTTTCTGTTTCATGATATGCTCCTTTTTATTCAGGCCGACAAAATGTCGGGCTTTCTTCATTTTTTAAAGCCGACTCTATTTTACATGCTTTTTGTCGGCCAGCTATCCCCAATAGAGCAATTGCGGTACCTGAAAACGCCTTGTATGCCAAAACTTGCCGGAAGAACGCATGAAAACAATCCTCAAGACCCTGTTTTAATTCAGCTTAAGCCAACATAACACAAGCAGTAAAAATACCGACCTGCCCGTTTCACAGGTGATTTCAGTATCTTTTTTGCTAACAAAGTTAACAGTTTCTACGTAAACCATGTTACCTCAGACTTTGCAAAAACCCATTGCCTGAGCCTGAAAAACTGTTAAATTTTAAAGCTGGTCAAATTACGACGCTGTCAATACTATTTAGCCTACGTCAGACCATATTGACCATGCCAGTTGTTAGATTACCGAAGGAGAAAAAAATGCCGACATATGATTATCAGTGTAAAGACTGTGGGCATAAGTTTGAAGAGTTCCAGAGTATATCAGCCAAGCCACTTACAAAATGCCCGGTTTGCGAGGGCAAAGTTGAACGACTTATAAGCGGTGGAACCGGCTTGATATTTAAGGGATCCGGATTTTACATAACGGACTACACCAACAAGAGTGGAAGCAGCGCTGGAAATAGTTCGAAAGCCAAAAGCGACTCCAAGCCGTCAGAAAAGAAAAGTACTAAGAAAAGCTCCGACTCATAGATATGGACCTTATAGGGTCAGCAAATCCTCTTACTTAAAACCGGCCGCAGACAGCAGGACACAACATGCAAGAAACCTCTTCGGACACTCCTCTGGCTCGTCCACCGTATAGTGCTATAGCACCGATTTACGATAAAATGATGTCGCATGTCGGGTATAAACGCTGGGCGGCATATATCGAGCGGGTTCTTAAAAAAGAGGGATTTTCTGATAGCGGACCATTTCTGGACATCGGTTGCGGTACTGGTCGTTTTATCTCTGAAATGCGTCAACTGGGATTTGAAGGTGCCGGATGTGAACCGGCAGCGGATATGCTGGGCATGGCAAAAAAACGCTTACCGAAACATACGTTCTACCTTACCGGTTTACCTGATCTTGCACCAATACCAAACGACACTTATCATATTGCAACCTGTCTCTACGATACTCTGAATTATTTGGAAGATCGTGATGCCTTTATCAATTCATTTAAGCGTGTCTACGAACTTCTTGCTGCGCCGGGAATCTTTATTTTCGATGTAGTAAGTCCGGCTCATTGTAAACACTACTTTCAGAACTATGTCGACAGTGAAGTTGTAGACGATTTATATTCATATTATCGGGAAAGTCATTTTGATGATGCCGAGGGACTTCAATATAATACGATTCGGGTTTTTGCTCCGGACGGCATATTCGAAGAGACACATGTACAAAAGATCTTTCAGTTTGAGACGATCAAACATCTGATTAAAGATAATACCGGATTCGAACTCTCCGGTTGTTATGAAGACTTTACCTTTGATCCGGCCGGTAAAAAAAGCGGTCGTGCTCACTTTATCCTTAAGAAGAACAGCTAGTAGGAAAAACCGGCAGTATGGTTGAAATTTACAATGCATCGGTATCGCTTGGGAGTAAACCTATTCTCGACGATGTAAATCTGAAAATCCGTAAAGGAGATTTTCTATATCTCATCGGAAAAACCGGTGCTGGTAAAACCACGCTGCTCAGGCTTATTTATATGGATCTGCTTCCCGACAAGGGGAACGTTGTTGTCGCTCAATTTAACTCCTCAAAAATTCGTCAAAAGCAAATCCCACTACTAAGGCGAAAAGTCGGCGTTATCTTCCAGGACTTCAAGCTTCTGGAAGATCGCACTGTGTATGAAAACGTTGCCTTTGCCCTGCGGGTTATCGGTACTCCGGGCAGAGATATAAAACCCAAAGTTTTAGCCGTCCTTTCCAGAGTCGGCCTCCATCATAAGCGTTATGTACTTCCAGGGAATCTATCAGGAGGAGAAAAGCAGCGCGTAGCGATTGCCCGGGCTCTTGTTAACGAACCGTTTATTCTTTTAGCCGATGAACCGACGGGAAACCTGGATCCACAGGTTGCCGGGGAAATTATGCAGCTTCTGGAAGGAATTAATCGAAGTGGAACAGCCGTCCTTATGGCAACACATAACTATGAGCTCATTCGCCAGTTTCCTCATCATACCCTGGTTATGCAAAATGGACGGTTTTACAAGGAAATCACGGTTGATCAAATCGAGCATCAAAATCAATAATAATTCCGGAACAATAAACCCTGTTGTTTAATTCGACGCATTTAAAAACATAATTCATACAATATATTTGCTACGTCATGGGAGTCGTAGTGCAGTATCCTGTTTCCCATACGTACTGAGAACGATTTATGACGTTGTTTTTCTTGATTAAAGAAGGGTTGGCTGGTTTTAAGCGCGCTCGCCTGTCAGCTACGATTACAATTGCGACAGTAATGCTTTCGCTGCTGTTGATTGGCATATTTGGCCTGGTTGCACAACAGTTGTCAGATAATTTTTATCGCGTTTATAATAAAATCTTTCTGGAAGTTTTTATCGATCCGTCTCTTTCAGAAGGCGACGTGAAAGCATTACAGCGTAGAATAGAGAATTTTCCAGCTGTTCGATCAACGCAATACATCACGCAGGACATGGCGCTGCAAACGTTTGAGAAAGATTTTGGGCAGGATTTAATGAAAGTCCTCGGTGATAACCCTCTTCCACCATCATTTCGGGTAGCTCTAAAGCCGTCCTATTCCGGCACCGAGCAGGTTGAACGAATGAAGCAGGAGCTGGAATCTTTTGTTGAGGTGGATGAGGTTGATTATCAACAGAATTTTGTAAAACTTATGAATGACTATTTTTGGGTCGGGCTGCTAACCGTTTCGTTTTTAGGTGCGGCAATCTTTTTTATTACCACTATGCTAATTTATAATACCATACGCCTAACCATACACTCGCGGCAAACCGTAATTGAGATTATGCGTCTCGTAGGTGCAACACGCTACTTTATTAAAGGACCCTTTATCGTTGAGGGGGTTTTGCAGGGACTTATTGGTAGCCTTTTGGCCTGCGGAATACTGTGGTTAATCAGCGACGTAGTACAAAAACTTTTTGCAACCGTTTTGATTGTCCCCCTTGAGTTTTATGCACTCCTGGTGCTGATTGGGGTAACGCTCGGCTTGATCGGAAGCTATATATCGGTTGGGAAATATTTGAAATACTAACAGAAGTTCAGAGTTCAATGTCCACAGTTCTAGGCTAAGAAATGATATCGTGAACTTTGAACTTTGAACTTTGAACTTTGAACTTTGAACTTTTTCTATAGAGGAAAATATGAAGAATCTACTTCTAATGATTATCGGAGCCGCTATTCTATTCGGCTGTGCTAAAAAAGAGGAAAGCGTTACGGTATATACGCATCGTCATTATGAGGCCGATAAAACTATTTACAAATCTTTTGAGGAACAAACCGGCATTAAAGTGAATGTCGTTACCGGTTCCGCAGATGAACTGATAAAGCGGCTGGAAGATGAGGGAGAACTTTCTCCTGCAGACATGCTCATCACAGTTGATGCCGGCCGCCTTCAACGCGCCAAGGCGAAGAACTTACTGCAGTCTGTTCAGTCAGAGGTTCTTACGTCTTCAATTCCGTCCCATCTACGCGATGCAGATAATTCCTGGTTTGCCTTAACGCGCCGGGCACGCGTCATCGTCTATGCGCCTGATCGCGTTACCCCGGATGAGCTCTCAACCTATGAAGCGCTTACGGATGAAGCCTGGAAAGGCCGAGTACTTATTCGGTCTTCGCAAAATATTTATAATCAAAGCCTGTTAGCTTCTATGATTTCGGCAAACGGCGAAGATGCAGCGAAGGCCTGGGCAGAAGGCATCGTCGCCAATATGGCTCGTACCCCAAGTGGAAACGACCGCGATCAAATGAAAGCCGTTGCAGCAGGAATCGGTGACGTAGCGATAGTGAACACTTATTATCTTGGAAAGCTGGCAAACTCTGAAAGTGCCGACGAACGCGCCGTAGCCGATAAGGTTAAGATTTTCTTCCCCAATCAGCAGGATCGCGGTACTCATATTAACGTAAGTGGCGGCGCAGTGGTTCGCCATGCCAAGAATCGCGATAATGCGGTAAAATTACTTGAGTTTATGGCTGGTGATGAAGCACAGAAGCTATTTGGCTCTGCAAACTATGAGTATCCGGTTAAGCCGGGTATTGCCCCATCAGAGCTACTTAGTTCCTGGGGCACCTTTAAGCCGGATAATCAATCAATTAACCGACTTGGTGAATTGAATTCCGCTGCTGTAAAAGCATTTGATGAGGTTGGATGGCGATAATCTCTCGGCAGGCGATAATCCGGCGGATTGCCATGCCGCCGGGATGGCTGCTTGCATCACTGCTTCTAACGACGCTGCTGGTTTTACCGGTAATTGTTATCCTTGCCGGTGTCTTAAAACCTACCGGACCTGCCTGGAGCCATGTTGTAGACAATTTACTTCTTGGCTATTCGCTGAACACCATGCTGCTGGCTTTAAGCGTCGGCATTACTACACTGCTTATCGGAGTTTCGACAGCGTGGTTGGTCGTTCGATATGAATTCCACGGACGCCGATTTTTACAGTGGGCCTTAATGGCCCCGTTGGCTATGCCGTCCTATATTTCCGCTTTTACCTATGCCGGTATGCTCGACTATTTTAGTCCTATTCAGCAGGCTGCAACGGCATTTGGTCTTCCTTTTTATCTTCGTGACGTAATCGCTTCCTTCTGGGGAGCCGCATTTATACTGTCATTCACTCTTTATCCCTACGTTTATCTAACGGCTCGCTCCTCTTTTCTACGACAATCTTCTACTTATCTGGAAGTTGCGCGTACCTTGGGGAAAACACCTTTCGCAACGTTTCGAGAAATAGCATTACCGCTGGCCCGGCCCGCCATCGCGGGTGGACTTATGCTGGTACTCATGGAAACACTCAATGACTACGGCGTTTCGGCCTATTACGGAGTCGATACGTTTAGCACCGGTATTTTCAAAGCCTGGTTTGGACTGGATGATATCGACGCTGCTATCAGATTATCCGGTCTGTTGCTGCTGTTTATTGCGGCGCTTATCGGGTTGGAATACGGCCAGCGCGGCAAAAGCCGTTATACGACCAAGCGAGGCATAGAAAAACCACTGCAAAGACACAGCCTTAGCTACATTCCAAAGGTTCTGGCGATGCTGTGTTGCTTCTTGCCGGTCTTAATTGGGTTTCTCTTACCGGCAATACAGCTCCTATTATGGAGCTTTTCCACAAATCTGACAGCCGCCTCCTACCAGCTATTCACGCTGGCTGGAAACAGTATTCTGGTGGCTATAGCTTGTTCGATCATCGTGATCCTTGTCTCTCTCGTTATAACCTATAGCGCCAAGTTATCGCGCAGCAGGATCGGCAAATGGCTATCAAGAATATCCATTTTAGGGTATTCCGTGCCGGGTGTCGTAATAGCGGTTGGCGTACTGGCCCCATCGACATGGTTGGACCACCGTATCCACTATTTGCTTAAGCCGTTAGGAATTGAAACCGGGCTATTGCTCAGCGGAACAATTGTCGCTTTGACTTTTGGTCTAACGGTTCGCTTCATGGCACTGGCCTTTAATCCGCTTGATGCTTCGTTTGAAAAGAACTGCCGAAACCTGGATGAGGCATCGCGCATTCTGGGTCATTCACCGTTAAAAACGCTAGTCCGAATAAATCTACCGCTTTTAAAACCGGCTATTCTGGTTGCGGCAACACTGGTATTTGTAGACGTTATTAAAGAGCTGCCGCTTACACTTTTCCTGTCACCTGCGAACTTCGACACCCTCGCGACCCGCGCCTATGAGCTGGCGGCTAAAGAAGAAGCTGTTCGTGAGGCCGCACCGGTAGCGCTATTGGTTATCGCTGCCGGACTCCTGCCGGCCCTGCTCGTAAATCGTTTACAGAAGGGTGAACAGAAGCAATCCTAAAAGCTGTTGCACTCGTAAAAAAGAATACCAATATTTTTCCATGTCTATCCTTAGCATAAAGTCTGTTACCCGTCAGTTTGAAGGTCGTGAGAATCCAGCGGTTAACAATTTTTCACTCGAACTTCAGAAGAACACCTTACTTGCCCTGGTGGGTCATAGTGGGAGCGGCAAGACCACTTTACTCCGCATGATTGCCGGTCTTGAAATACCGGACAGCGGCAAAATAGAACTTGCCGGACGGACTGTGGTCGATGAAAATGTTTTTATACAGCCGGAGAAACGCGGTGTTGGGCTACTATTTCAGGAATATGCGCTCTTTCCCCATATGAGCGTTTCAGACAACATTGGATATGGCCTGCATCAGCTCTCGAAAGCAGAGCGTCAAGATCGCATACAGGAAATGCTGAAACTCACCCAGCTTGAGTCCCATGAAAAACGCTACCCACACGAGTTAAGCGGAGGAGAGCAACAGCGAGTCGCTCTTGCAAGAGCCATCGCTCCAAACCCTTCTCTACTGCTTTTGGATGAGCCTTTTAGCAATCTGGATGGATTCCTTAAAAATACAGTACGTGATGAACTCTGCACGATTGTAAGGTCATCCGGCATCAGTACAATTCTGGTTACGCACGATACCGGGGATGCTCTAGCTATCGCCGATAAGGTTGCAGTTATACATAATGGGCATCTTGAACAGCTAGGGGGTCCGCAGGGAATCTATGAAAAACCCAAAAACGAGTATGTAGCAAAATTTTTTGGAGCATCAAATCTAGTTTCGCTTGATCAATCAGGAAAACAATTGCTAGAGGATTTATTAGCCTACTCCGGAGAAGACGGAAATGCACTCAACGGTCGCTCCGCATTAATTAGGCCTGCAGACATTATCATTTCAGCTACCGAACCAAAGCAATCTACCGGCGTACGCGCAACAGTTATTCATCGCACGTTCCAGGGACAATACTGCGATATAATCGTTGAGACGCTCGGGACACTTTCCCCAACAAAACTCATTCTACACTGCCCTTCAAAAACAGCCCCACTCCATGGCGAAGAAATAAGAATACATCTTCAAAACAGAGAACAGCTGCACATCCTGCACTCTTGATATATCCCGAAATTTAAGTATATTTATAGCATCCCCTCACACACCAATACCAAATCAAGACCTTAACTTTTGAGGTATTGCTATGCGTAATGCAACTCGTCGGCCCTCAAACGCACCGATAATAGCATTGGCTATCTGCTTATGCTGCATATTATATGGCCAGGAGTCTGAATGGCGGGGTTGGCGCGGGCTACATTTACAGGGTAACAGTGTATCAAAAACACCGCCAACAATCTGGAATGATTCATTAAACGTAACATGGAAATCACAAATCCCCGGTGAGGGGCATTCATCACCTGTAATTTCAAAGGACGCTGTGTTTCTTACTGCTGCATGGCCAGCAAGCTCAAACTCCACTACGAGCATTGTATTGAGACTACTGATAGTCTTTTTGATGATCTGCGGAAGTATTCTATTTTTACGACAATTGTTAAAAACAACTCCCCATAGCACTTCGACAATTTACTCCAACAAATGGCTGATAATGCTAATCGGTTTATTTATACACGGTATCTTTTTCAGTCACTGGTTACCAGAAGGCTTCTCTGCCTCTAACACCGGTATGAGGTTTACGCTTTGGTTTCATTCAGGTGTACTGGTCGGCTTGGCCCTTTTACTTCAGACAATCCATACCCCGTATAAACTTTCAACCTGTAGGATTGTCGGGAGCATATTAGCATTATGGGGATTGGGTCTGATTGGACTACGGCCTAACCCTGAATACTATCGATTACAGGCCGCTGATATCATGGTGATAACCCGACTCTATATACCGATTACTATTATGCTATTATGCGGAATCATACTTTTTATTATTTCATTCTCTCACAGGGAAGACTCGTCTGCTTCTGACAACAATCGTTACCAGAACATAAATCCTCTTACAGTCTTTTTCGCATTTACGCTGGGGATTTCTGGCTTTTTTGCCATTCCGATAACAAACCTGCTAAAATCTGCAGCCCTAACGTTAATGAATGGAAGGACACTTTTTTCTGATTCGTTCCTGAACAGTGAACTTTTATTCAATCTTTTTTCACCTGCGGCCTCATATCCATGGTTTTTATTTATTGTCAACTTCGGATTCATATTATGGATATTTTCTATGACAAAAAATTGGCAAGTAAAACCAGGGAACCATATTCCATACTGGCCGCTATTATTACTTCTGGCATCCGCCTTGAACTTCGTGCAATCCAACTTCATCCAGTCAAAGAAACTGATTAACTACGGCGTCATTTGCTGTAGCAGGGCTTCAGGAGAAATATTATGGCAGTCCACCGGCCTTACTGCAGCTCCTGTAACCCAGACAAGGTTAAACTCCCCTGCCACTCCAACTGTCGCGATCGACGATGAGAGAGTATATGCCTGGTTTGGAAGCGCCGGATTGGTTTGTTTTAATTTTGAAGGAGACAAACTATGGCAAAAACTGGATATCCCCTTCGAAGGTATTCACGGTGTAGCAGCATCACCGGTTATCGCAGAAAACAAACTGATCATTCAGAGTGCAATGTCCACGGCACCGATGATAATTGCCTTGCAAGCTACAACGGGAATAGAGATTTGGCGCCTTCCACTACAAGCCTGGGACGGTCTGCATGGTGAACATCGCACACCGGTAGTTGCTACTTTACGGGATAGTCTGTTTTTAGTTGACTGGGGTGGCGGCTTCAGACCGGAATTAAACTTAATAGATGTGGAAAACGGAGCTATTCGCTCTTCTTATCATACGAACTGGGATTTTAGTGGCAACGTCTATATCACTTCTCCAATTGTTGCAGGTAATATGATATATCTTGCCGGAAAAAATCAAATTTCTGCATTGAACACTGAAAAGATATTGGACAAAATAGATAATTGTGTTATTTGGCAAACTTCTATGAAAAGCAAAGGAGCGAATACTGCAACACCTATTGTGTGGAATGACAAGATAGTCGTTGTCTCAGATAATGGCTGGGTAAGCAATATCGAGGCGGCCACCGGGAAGATACAACATCAGAGGCGCCTGGTTTACGGCAAATATTTTTCTTCAGTTATCTCAGGAGCAGGAAATATTTATATTTCAAATACACGGGGAATTACATCTATAATTCTGCCAAATGCGGAACTAGAGCTGATAGCTGAGAATGCCCTGGAAGAAGGAATTTTTGCAACTCCAGCTCTGATAGACGATGAACTCTACATAAGAACAGCCGGACACCTTTGGCGTATAGAAAACAAAGATATACAGGAGACAAAAAATGGCACTGGAAATCGAACGAAAATTCCTGTTAAAGAATGACGACTGGCGCGGACTCGCCACCGGTAAGCCGTATCGACAGGGCTATATTAAAAACGATGTTTCATCTGCCGTGCGGGTTCGAATTGCAGGAGAAAAGGCATTTCTTACAATCAAATCCGAAGTAACCGGTGCAACACGCTTGGAATATGAATATTCAATTCCAATCAATGATGCGGAAGAAATGCTGGAGAAACTCTGCAAAAAGCCGCAGATTGAAAAGAAGCGCTACGTTATTCAAGTCGATGGTCTTACCTGGGAAGTTGACGAATTTTTCGGTGAAAACAACGGCCTGATCGTTGCAGAAGTTGAGCTGGAATCCGAAGATCAACACGTAACCTTACCCTCCTGGATCGGTGAAGAAGTAACAGGAGATCCAAAATACTATAACGCCAATCTGATAGATAACCCCTACAAGAACTGGTAATCAAAGCGATTACTCTTCAAATCTGAAGCCTTCCAAAACAGGCCTGTTTTCCAGTTTTCCAAACATTAAGAAAACTGGAACGGTATTTGCAAAATCTTTCACGAAATCAAGTTGCAGAATATCTTTTATTTCAAGCAACTCAATACAAAAACTGCCTTTCTAACGGTTTGAAAGCGACAATCATTACAGGATAAACAGGCATTATGAAAAAGCAACATTATTCATATTACTGTAATCACTGCCGGGAATTCATGAGTACTGAAGTCTGCCCAATACACCTTACAAAGGGCATTCTGGTAGTAGATGCTGAGGATTCAACCTATATTCCGCCAACAGCTAACCCACTGCACAATGGTAGTGGATGGGCAAGTATGGTTCAGGATGTAGTGAATGATTCCTATGACCAACTTCCCCTTCAGGAAAACGACTACACACCGAATACAAGAATCGTACACGGTAGTTCTGAAAGCAGAAGTGAACAAAATTTTCACAGTAACAGCAGCGTCTTTTATTATCATGAGGAAGATGAGGTAGCCGGAGAAGAAGAAAGTCCGCTGCGAATTCGAATTGTGGATCGCAGTAACGAGTATAAGAATAAAAAACCGGCAGTTTTAAGACGCAGCTTAATTTTCGTTTCTCTGTTGTTTGCTCTGCTCGCTGGAAGCGCTGCCGGATATTTCTTGTATAAATATGTGCATGATGATCGCAGCAGAATTTTTTCAACTGCCGAACGCTTATACAATAACGGAGACTACCCGCAAGCCCTCGAATACTATCAGCGCTTTCAACAGACTTATAGTGAAGATCCGGTATTGGCGTCGCTGGCCGGACGGATCCAACACCTGGAATCTGACTTTAACGCGAGTGGTGGACGCATCTCGTCTTTGATGGAAAAAGCACAGTATGCATATGAGAATGGTCAATATTTAACGTCTCGAAAAGAAAATGCGATTTCATACCTCGCTGAGGTGCTGCGTTATTATCCCAATTACAATGCGGCACTTCGACTGCGAGAAGCACTTCTTAAAGTATTGCAGAATCAGGCAAATACCTCATTACAAGCCCAAAAATACGAACAGTCGCTCGAAATCTATAAGAGCATGCTGCAACTGGATTCAGAAAATCAGCAGCTCCAAATCCGTATTGAGGAACTAAAAGAATTCATTGCAAGTCGTCAGATGGCTGAGAATCCCAAGCCTAAGCCATCGACGTCTCCCCCGCAGGAACAACCTGCAACCGACGAAACAATCGCTGCAAATAAGACCGACTCTTTAACTCCCTCTCCAGTTCAATCATATGCTGTACTACCGGCTTCACAGAAGGCACCTATTGTAAAGGAGAATGCGATTGATGGAGGGAAAAAGCGCTATCTCTCTCGCCCGGATGCAGAGCTGCCAAAAGAACTCAGCCTTAAATCCTCGATAAACGTTATCGCTGAATGTATCGTTGGAACAGATGGTTTTATACAGGAAGCTAAAATTATTTCCAAACTTCCGGGGCCAGACTACGCACAACATGCTCTTCAGGCTCTAATGCGTTACCGTTTTCAGCCTGCCACATTCAACGGACTTCCCATTCGGTTTCAGGTATTGGAAGTTCTACCGCTAAAATAATTCCACCGTTTTTACCGTACAAAAATCATTCCATATTTTTTCTTTACCGAATTGTGATCTTTTCCCTAAGATCCTGCACATTATTTGCGAAATTAATTTAGGTCGTAGGCATTCTTAATCGTACGGAATGCAAATTGCATGTTAAACAGTCTCTCGACCGACACTTACTGGTCGTAGGCGCGTAAAAGCGCAGTTTATGTGAGACTTTGACATGATTTTCCGAGTTTTGCAGTCTTTTACACAACCGAAGTTGTAAAAGAAATGCACAACACTTCCCGGGCCAGAGTCTAACAGGGAATTTTTTTCACTCCCTTACCGGACATTAAAAGGTCGAAAAGTCTGTGGAAGTTGGAAAAGTTCAAAAATCTTCGGTTGAAATGGATGATTGGCCGAAAGGATTATCGAAGGGGTCGATAACCGGCAGGCAACTCAAGGAAGAGTAAACGTTTGTTCTAATATGTACCTCCAGGGGATTCTAGAAAGGAGTTCATCATGCAGTATGGCCAGAGTGGCAAAAAGATTAACAAGCAGGAATATTACTGCACGCGATGTAAAAGAAAGCTGCCTTATAAAATATGCCCATTGCATGGAATGGAACCTGTTATTATGCTGGATGCTGCAAGTCAGCCTTCAGGCATGGGAACATCAGGAAGTAATGGTTCCGCTTCCCACAAGGGTGGTAAATCTCCGCGCCCGCTACCTAGCGGAACGGGATTTGAACAACCGGTAAAACAACCACCGGTAACAACGCCTCCACCAGCGGCACGTCCGGCTCCGCCTGCACCTCAACCTCAGCAAACAGCGGCACGTCCGGCTCCACCAGCTAGACCAGCGCAGCCGAGACCGACACCAACGCCGGCACCACCGGCTAGACCGGCTGCTACACCTGTAGCGGCACGTCCGGCTGCTCCACCGGCGAGACCGGCACCACCGAGGCAACAACCTGCTGCACCACCAGCCAGACCACAAGCTCGGGCAGCAACGATTGCACCGCCTCGTCCGGCTCAACCGGCACCGCCAAGACCGGCGCCACCAGCTAGACCGGCGCCACCGAGACAGCAGCCACCGGTTCAACAAACCATGCAGCAGCCTGTAGCTCCGGTACGTCCAGCTCCGCCAAAACCGCAGCCGCCAAAGCCACAGCCTCAGCAGCATAAGCCGCCGAATGCACAAACCAGTAATGACGGCTCTCTGTTTTTTGAGATGGAAGAGTCAGGCGCTAACCTGTTTGAATTTGATGATTCACCAGCCAGTTCGCTGGAGAACCTCATTGAACAGAATCTTCATACTCCGAAGCCACCGCGCAAGCCGCTGGAAGAATCAACGCAAGAGTCAACGGCTATGGATATGGGTTTTGACAACGAATCATTTTCATTCGACCAGCCAAGCACCGGATTTCAACAGGAAGGCACTTCACATAGCTTCGATCCTATTGCAGCCGATCCGGGCATTCATCGTCCTGCCGGTAGTAGTGGTTATCACGATCCGGAAGCGATGATGGATACGAATCGAGCTCCAGCCCGTGATGCTTCACCTTCAAGGGCAAATGTAAAGCGTCCCAAAAAGCGACGCAGTCAAGCCAAAGCTCGACGCACCGGACTACCAATCTCAGCAAAGCTGGCGTTAATTACGCTTATTCCGACTTTTCTGGTTGCAGCGGCAGTTTACCTGTCTTTTGATAAGATCAGTGACATGTCAGATTCTCTAATGGCTAAGATCAACGGACAACAAACGCAGCAGAATGCAAATATCCCTCCGGTAATCCCGCAGGAAGTGACTGAAGAGCCACGTAACGTTGCTGTTTCTCAAACCGAAGAGACTCCAATTGAAGAAACAACAGCTCTCTCAAGTGGAGGCAGTCTTTCCGATCGTGACTCCATTGAGGATCTGATGGTTAGTGCGCACCAGAGCTTTGACAAGCAGCAATATCTTCGCCCGGTAGACAATAACGCCATTCTCTACTTGAGTAAGGTTCTGCAACTTCAGGAAGATCACCGGCCGGCAATAGAGATGAAGAGCAAAATCATTGAGTATTACAATGATAAAGCTGCCATCGCTATCGAGTCCAGTAAGTATGATTTGGCAATTAAAAATTATCAGAATATCCTGCAAATTACGCCGGATGATGCCATCACCAAACGTCTCCTCGGCCAGGCGCAGAACCTCAAACGTTCTTCGCGTAAGCTACAAAACATGAAGGCCCTGCAGAAAACGCAGGATGAGGTTAAGCGATTACAGAAAGAAAAGTATAAGCTGAAAACTCAGGTTAAGGCTGAACGCCGCAAGCTGGAGCAGATTAACCAGGCAGGCGGAAACTAAATTATTAATAACCCCTAGCGGGATGTCGACCCATCCCGTTTGCCGTACGATGATCCCCAAAAAAGAGTCCCGACTTATCGGGACTCTTTTTCTTTTTATGCATGCCCCGGGATTCATTCAGGGCCAGTAATATCCTGACATAAAAAACGCCCAGCTTATTGCAATAAGCTGGGCGTTCAATTTGTTTACTCACCCGCATATTCTTCTGCGGGGTGATGGAGACCACCCCCGTTGAATCGGGGCTTTATATAGCCCACGACTGAAAGTCGTGGGCTAAAGAGCGATTACTTCATCAGGATCAGCTTACGGCTGGAGACAAAGTCATTGGCAGACAGCTTGTAGATATAAATTCCACTTGCCACCTTCGCGCCAGTGTCATTGCGACCATCCCACTGAATCGACTGATAACCAGCATTCTGCTGTGCGCTTACAAGCGTGCGAACCTTCTGGCCCAGCATGTTGTAAACCGTCAGCTCCACATCCGAAGCTTCCTTCAGACCATACTTAATCGTCGTCGTCGGGTTGAACGGATTCGGATAGTTCT